>Ga0302215_10001423_pt1 | contig 17120 bp, 13 predicted proteins | sample II_Fen_N3_1_FD_194580 | JGI IMG/M metagenome (GOLD analysis project Ga0302215, IMG submission 194580) | Peat permafrost microbial communities from Stordalen Mire near Abisko, Sweden - II_Fen_N3_1 | ecosystem: Environmental > Terrestrial > Soil > Wetlands > Permafrost | place: Sweden: Abisko...
TGTCGCGGATATCCACGAACGTCATACCACCCATCTTGCGCGTACGTTGTACCCAGCCGGCCAGTGTTGTCTTCTTTCCTACATTGGTAAGGCGAAGCTCGCCGCAATTGTTTGTTCTGAACATAATCTAACTAATTAATAATTCATAATTCATAATTCACAATTAACAGTTGTAATTGCTTAATTCCAAACGCATTATGCGATATGAATTATAAATTCCGAATTGATTTATTTTGCACTTATTTTTGAAAAGCAAAAGTACTAAAAAATCCTTGTCAGTAAAAACTGTACACAAAAAAAAGATGCAAAGAACTTGATCCCTGCATCTTAATTATGAATTATGCATTATGAATTATGCATTATTCTTATGCTGTTACCGGATTGATTTTTTTAATCAAACCTTTCAATACTTCACCCGGTCCGAGTTCGATAAACTCTGTAGCACCATCGGTTACCATATTTTTCACGGTTTGTGTCCAACGTACAGGGGCAGTTAACTGAGCGATCAGGTTTTCTTTGATGGCTGCAGGATCAGTTTGTGGATAGGCATTTACATTTTGATAGACAGGACAAACCGGCGTACTGAATGTAGTAGCTTTAATTGCAGCCTGCAATTCTTCGCTGGCAGGTTGCATTAACGGAGAATGGAATGCGCCTCCTACACTTAGCTTTAAGGCACGTTTAGCTCCTTTTTCCTTCAACAATTCACAGGCTCTGTCAATTCCTTCGATGGAACCGGAGATCACAATCTGTCCCGGACAGTTATAGTTGGCAGGAACCACAACGGCATCTTTAATGGATTCACACACTTCTTCCACGATTTCATCGCTTAATCCAAGAATAGCAGCCATAGTTGATTCTTCTGCTTCACAGGCTTTTTGCATAGCCTGGGCGCGCTTTGAAACCAGCAACAAGCCATCTTCAAAAGTCAAAGCTTTAGAAGCTACCAGGGCAGAGAATTCGCCTAATGAGTGACCGGCAACCATGTCGGGTTTAAAATCATCACCCAATACCAAGGCAGAGATTACCGAATGCAGAAATATAGCAGGTTGGGTAACCTTAGTCTGTCTTAAATCTTCAGGAGTACCATTAAACATCAAATCCGTAATACGGAATCCAAGAATTGTATTCGCTTTCTCGAAATATTCTTTTGCTAATGGGGATTGATCGTATAAATCCTTGCCCATTCCTACAAATTGAGCGCCCTGACCGGGAAAAACATAAGCTTTCATAAATCTATTTTTAGTTTTAATTTATATTTATTACGATAAATAAGAAATAATTGCCTGATAATTAATCGAATAATCAGGCGTATCCCCCATATTTATATTCCAAACAGAGCGCAAAGATAATAAAAAGAAAAGATATAGCTAAACGAACCCTTATAAACTTGGGGTTAACCTCAAAATGTACGCAGTACTTTTGAGCATTTTCTCTCAAGAAACAAATTTATTCTGCCGCGAACTCACAGAGGAAACATGCCGGGTATCGGTATGTTCCCTTTATAGCTAAAAATATAAATACTATTGGTTCCTATAGTAATTGCTTATGCTGCGTGATTAAGAGCTCTTAGAAATGCACTTGCATTTTATTTTCAGAAAAAAAACCTTAACTTTGACGTCAAAATAAACGATATGGATCTGATAATAAAATATTTTCCCCATCTGACTGACCATCAGAAGTCTCAATTCGAAGCACTATATCCTCTTTATATAGACTGGAACGAAAAAATCAATGTCATTTCCCGAAAAGACATTGAAAACCTGTATGAACATCATGTATTGCACTCACTGGCAATCGCAGAGATCATACGTTTCCAACCCGGCACCAGGATCCTGGATGTAGGAACCGGAGGAGGTTTTCCGGGAATACCACTGGCTATCCTTTTTCCTGAATCAAACTTCGTTTTGATTGATTCCATCGGCAAAAAGATTAAAGTGGGCACAGAAGTAGCCAATGCTATCGGGTTAAAAAACATCACGTTAAAGCATCAACGGGTACAGGAAGAAAAAGAAAAATTTGATTTTGTAGTCAGCCGTGCCGTCATGCCTTTGGCTGATCTGGTGCTACTGGTTAAAAAGAATATCAGTAAAAAACAACTGAATGCCTTGCCTAATGGACTTATCTGTCTGAAAGGCGGTGAATTAGAACATGAGATACTCCCTTTTAAGAAAGTAGCAGAACTGTTCGAAGTCAGCGATTTCTTTAAAGAAGAGTATTTTACAACTAAGAAAGCGGTATTTGTGCCGATGTGATTGGCAAATAAACAAATCAACAAAACAACAAAAGAACCAAACGACTAAACAATGACAATAAAAACATTTACATTTAATCCGATTCAGGAAAATACCTACCTTGTATATGACGAAACCAACGAGGCTGTAGTGATTGATGCGGGATGCCTTTCAGAGATAGAAAAAAGGGCATTGAAGAACTATATAGAGGTTAATGAACTGACTTTGAAACGCGTGCTGAATACGCACCTCCACTTCGATCATCAGTTTGGAAATAAGTTCCTGTATACTACTTTTGGCATCAAACCTGAAGCAGGAGAAGAGGATGAATACCTGCTGGAAAATGTCATCGCCCAGACCCGTTCATTTGGTGTTGAAATAAATGAAGAAGCACAGCAGCTTGGTGGTTATATTACAGATAATCAGGAATTAAAATTCGGAAACACCACTTTAAAAGCGTTGCATGTTCCAGGCCATTCACCGGGCAGTATGGCATTTTATGATGAAAAAGATGGGGTTTTATTTGCAGGAGATGCACTCTTTCGCGGTTCGATAGGCAGAACAGACTTACCCAAAGGGGATTACGCCACTTTAATACAGTCCATAACAAAAAAGCTATTGCCTTTACCCGATTCCACCGTTGTTTATAGCGGTCATGGACCCTCAACTACCATTGGATTCGAGAAAAAGAACAATCCTTTTCTTTAAACTACCGATAGAGATCATTCTCAATAATAAATTGACAGACAGAAGGATGTAACCATGAGCTTACATCCTTTTTTTGTGCAATGAACTGGCGGATTTGTGTAGAAGAGATATCGAAATACGGGCTATGAAGCAATTGCATTTGAGGGTATTTACCTGACACCTGCTCAAAACTATATCCATGGCGTGGATAAACCAATACCGGGTATTCCTGAAGAATCTGAGTATAATCTTTCCATTGATCGAATACCAGGGCGTTATCACTCCCTATAATTAAGGAAAATAGAAAATCAGGATATTGCGAAGTCAATTCCTGTAAGGTATCAATGGAATATGAGGGAACAGGCATCGTGAATTCAATATCGGAAGCCTTGAAACAAGGCTGATGCCGGATAGCCATCAACAACATTTCAAGGCGGATATATTCATCAATAACTTCCTCTTGTTCTTTGAGCGGATTACAGGGTGAAACAACAAACCAAACTTCATCAACAAGGTGATTGTCAATTAAGTACTCTGCCAGCTTCTGATGCCCCACATGAATAGGATTAAAGGATCCTGAATAGATTCCTATTCGTCTTTTCTGTTGATTGCCAGCTTCCTGTTCCGATTTCATCGTATAGTATGACAGATTATTTGCTTAGAAATTTCCGGATTAATTGCTCAGCCTCCTTTTTAGCCGTTTCCAGATCATTATTTACAACCACTTTATCGAACTGCGGTGCAAAACTTAATTCAAATTCAGCTTTTCCTATCCGTTTAGCAATCATTTCAGGGGTATCAGTACCCCGGTTAATTAATCGTTGATGCAATACTTCTATGCTTGGAGGAGCGATAAACAAAGCCAACGCCTGCTCATCATATTGTTTTTTTATATTGATTCCACCCAGCACATCAATATCAAAGACTACGTTTTTTCCCTGTCCTGTAATACGTTCCACTTCACTGCGCAGCGTACCGTAAAAAGAATCGGGATAAACTTCTTCGTATTCCAAGAACTCATTTTTACGAATTTTAGAACGGAATTCTTCCGGAGTCAGATAATAATAATCAACACCATGTACTTCATTACCCCTCGGTGCACGGCTGGTAGCCGATACGGAGAATTCCATATTGAATCCACAAGTGAGAATATGATGAACAATGGTGCTTTTACCTGCGCCTGAAGGAGCTGAGAAGATAATTAGTTTGCCGGACATTTCTTATTAGTAAGTAGTAGGTAGATAATAGTAAGTAGAAGGTAGTTGGTAGATTGTAGTAAGAAGCCATATTTTTACTCTTTGCTAAATACTCCAGACACTTTTAAAGGACATTCAACACCTGTTCCTTGATTTGTTCCAGATCATCTTTCATGAGTACAACAATCTTCTGCATTTCACTATTATTGGATTTTGATCCCAGCGTATTTACTTCACGCCCAATCTCCTGAGCAATAAAACCAAGTTTTTTACCAGGTGATTTTTCATGTTGCATGGTTTCGATAAAGTATTCAAGATGATTGCGTAAACGCACCTTTTCTTCATTCACATCGAGCTTTTCGATGTAAAATATCAACTCCTGTTCCAGGCGGTTCTTATCATAGTCGATTTTATCGGATAAAGCTGTTAAGGTTTCTTCCAGGCGAGCTTTAATTTTTTCAACACGTTCAGATTCAAAAGGCGCAATATCATCCAATAACTGGCCAATATGGGTTATTTTATCCGTAAAAACAGCTTCCAGTGATTTACCTTCCTGAATACGAAAAACGGTAAGTTGTTCAATGGCCAATGCAATGGTCTTGCGAATCTCTATCCATTCATTTTCATCCAATTCCACTGTTTCAGTCTTCATAGTATCAGGCAGACGTAACAATACATCAAACCAGTTAGCCGGTACTTCAATGCCAATTTTGTCCGATATTGCTTTTATCTGCTGATAATATGACTCTACCACCGATTGGTTGATCAGCGACACCGACTCTTTACCTGAATTATCAACATATAATGACAGATCAATTTTACCACGTTCAAGCTTTTGAGAAAGTTCATTCCGGATTTCAATATCTTTTTCACGATACAGACCCGAAATGCGTGTTGATACATCCATTTGTTTACTGTTAAGCGATTTAACTTCAACCACTATCTTTTTATTTCCGTATTCACAAGTCGCTTTACCAAAGCCTGTCATCGATTGTATCATAATATGTTTCTATTTTTTTAATTGAATTTACAAAAATACAATTTTTATTTTAAAGAACCGTTTAAGTCTCTCATTCTATAATTTTTATTGTCTGTTGAGTCACATACTATCAAAAAAGTAAAAAATAATAGAAACTATTTCAATTCTTCAAAATTGTTCCTATCTTTGCCTTAGTTAAAAACAAACGCCATGAATTTTATTGATTCAGAGTTTTCATAAAGTTGGCTTAACTATCGTTTAAAACATTGAGGTTGAGTATGACCTGCGTATATAAATAATAGTTAGCAGATCATAACAGCCTGTTGTTCTAATAAAACGACAGGCTTATTTTTTTGATATATATTCATAATTTTACTGATAATACACTTACAAAACATGGAAAGAACTAAAAAATTTCTGTTGGCAGAGAAAGAGTTACCGACACAATGGTACAATATTGTTGCTGACATGCAAACCAAACCATTACCGATGTTGCATCCCGGAACAAAACAACCTATTAAAGAGGAAGATTTGTATCCGTTATTTGCGAAAGAATTAGCGCATCAGGAATTAAATCAGAAGGATCCGTGGATTGAAATTCCACAGGAAGTGCGCGAACAATATAAAATTTACCGTCCGACCCCTTTGGTTCGTGCTTATAACCTGGAAAAAGCACTGGATACTCCAGCACATATTTATTTTAAAAATGAAAGTGTCAGTCCTGTAGGGTCACACAAACTCAATTCAGCTTTGGCTCAGGCTTATTTTTGCAAAAAAGAAGGTGTAACCAATATTACAACTGAAACCGGTGCAGGCCAATGGGGAACTGCTTTATCCTTTGCCGCCAAGATATTTGGATTAGAACTGGCTGTCTATATGGTGAAAATCAGTTATGAACAAAAACCATATCGTCGTTCTTTAATGCAAACCTGGGGAGCACAGGTTATTCCTTCACCAAGTATGTCCACCAAGGCAGGTCGTCAAATTCTAACGAACCATCCAAATTATCAGGGAAGTTTGGGAACAGCCATTTCAGAAGCCATTGAACTGGCTATGAATACTCCAAATTGCAAATATACCCTTGGCAGTGTATTAAACCATGTTACCTTACACCAAACCGTAATCGGGCTGGAAGCAGAAAAACAGATGGAAATGGCAGGTGAATATCCCGACATAATCATAGGCTGCTTTGGAGGAGGTTCAAATTTTGGTGGAATATCCTTTCCTTTTATGCGCCATTCTATCAAAGAAGGCAAAAAGACCCGTTTTATTGCAGCAGAGCCCGCTTCTTGCCCTAAATTAACCCGAGGTATATTCGAGTACGATTTTGGCGATGAGGCCGGATATACGCCTTTAATGCCAATGTTTACACTTGGCCATAATTTTTCGCCGGCACATATCCATGCAGGCGGACTACGTTATCACGGTGCAGGAACCATCGTGAGCCAATTGATGAAAGATAAATTAATGGAAGCTGTGGATATTCAACAATTAGATTCATTTAAAGCAGGTGTTTTATTTGCCCAGACAGAAGGCATTGTTCCGGCTCCTGAATCAGCACATGCCATTGCTGCTGCGATTAATGAAGCCATAAAATGCAAGGAGGAAGGTACCCGTAAAACTATTCTCTTCAATCTTTCCGGTCATGGGTTGGTTGATATGGCTGCTTATGATCAATACCTGGCTGGCGACCTGGTAAACTACTCCCTGTCAAATGAAGATATTGCTGACAATATCAAGAAATTGGAACATCTTGTTTAATCCCTGAAACAATAAAATATAATTCATAAAAAAGGCTTCCATAGTTGGAAGCCTTTTTTATGAATTAGAAATCAGTTATCTTATTTTTTTTGTAATTTATATTTGTTATAATTCTAAGGGAAGTGTCTTTAGTTAAATAACTCCATGCCCAATTAAAAAATATAAAGACTTTATTCCTGACACTCAAAATAAGCATGAGGTGTAAAAACATCCATACATACCAGGCAACAGGACCCTTGAATTTCATAAAAGGGAATTCTACCACCGCTTTATGTTTTCCTATGGTAGCCATCATTCCAAAATCATGATATTCATATTCTTTCGGAATATAATTTTCATCTTTAAGTGATTTAAGTATATTCTTTCCTAAATTATTAGCCTGGTTAATTGCCACATTAGCTACCTGAGGATGTCCGTTAGGATATTTAGGCGTTTCCATATAAGCCACATCTCCCAGGGCATAAATATTTGGAAAGCTTTTTAATTTATTATATCTATCTACAATATACCTGTTTTTAAAAATATCCTGTTGCAATAAGCCTTCGATTATATTTCCTTTAACACCGGCAGCCCAAATCACATTTTTAGAAGGAATAATCTCTCCGGTATTAAGGACAGCCTCATTTCCATCATACGACACCAACAAGGTTTCGGTTTTTACAATGACTGACATTTCTTCAAGGTATTTTCTGGAAGAAACCTTAGACTCTTCGCTCATATTATTCAGTGTATTTTTACTACCTTCCAGTAAAATAATATTAAACTTAGAAAAATCAATATTATGATAATCTTTCGGCAAAACATCTTTCTTTAATTCTGCGAATGCACCAGAAAGTTCAACACCGGTAGGTCCTGCACCAACAATGATGATATTCATCCATGCTTGCTTATCTTCCGGACGGGCAAAAATCTCTTTCTCAAAACTAAATAGAATCTTATTTCTAATTTCTATGGCATCCTGTGTCGTTTTCATAGAAAAAGTATTTTCACTCATCTGCTTGTTTCCAAAGAAATTTGTCCGGCATCCACTGGCAATTACCAAATGATCATACGTAATGGTTCGATCATACGAAGTCATGATTTTTTTTTCATTTGGATCAATACTAACAACGTCCGCCATACGAAAATCAACAGTTTTACTATTCTGAAAAAGCTTACGAAATGGAAATGAAATGCTGGAAGGTTCAAGCCGGCCACTTGCAACCTGATAGAATAAAGGTTGAAATTGATGATGATTCTGCCTGTCAACTAAAATTACCTTTAAATCAGCTTTCCGCAGTGACTTTGCTAACTCTAAACCGCCAAATCCTCCCCCAATAATGACAATCTTTTCTCCCTTTTTAATTCCTAGATGACTCATGTATCGTATTTTTAAATTCAATTCATATTATTGTTAAACAACAAAAGTAGATAAATGTTGATAAATAAAGAAATTTTTCTTTATTTAAATCTGTTTAAGTGAATAAGTAATTGGGATAAAACATTTTACACTTTTAAAACAAATATAAAAATATTATCTCTATCTTTGCAGGGAAATAGTAGGTCGGTTTGTCGCTTTTCCCTTGTGGAATGGAGGAAAGTCCGGGCAACGCAGAGCACCATACTTCCTAACGGGAAGCTGTTTGTGAGAGCAGAGTAGCGTAACAGAAAATAACCACCCCGACCATTGGTTGGGGTACGGGTGAAAAGGTGAGGTAAGAGCTCACCGGTATGGGTGGTAACATTCATAGCCGTACGTCTTATGGGTTGCAAGATCACGTATACCGACGCATGTAGGGTTGCTCGCCCGATGTCGGGGGGTAGATTGCTAAAGGCAAATGGTGACATTTGTTCGAGATAAATGACAGACGCTTTGCGCAAGTAAAGTACAGAACCCGGCTTACAGACCTACTATTTTTTTTCTTCTTTCGTCAGTCCCAAATCCTTGATTCAATCAATATGTCAAAGCTTAATGCATTTATAAACCGGATGCTTAATTTTATTCTATACGACATATGGCGTATAACTGAACATGAATTATCCCGTAAGCGGCGAATCGTTTATCGTTTTATTAAAACCCTGGTTTTAGGAATCAGAGGTTTTATTGATGAAGATTTGAATGTAAAAGCCTCGGGACTTACCTATTCCATTTTATTTGCAATTATTCCCACGTTTGCAATGATCATTGCCATTGCGAAAGGTTTTGGTATCGAAAAACTAATCAGGAGTTCACTTGAAGGAACATTTATCGGGCAGGCTGATCTTATTCCACAGGTAATGCAATTTGTAGAACGTTACCTGGAAACAACCCAGGGAGGATTATTTATTGGTATTGGCCTGGCAGTTTTGTTTTATTCGGTTATGAATTTTTTCATGCAGGTGGAAAGAGCCTTTAATAGTATCTGGCAGGTCAAGAAATCAAGATCTTTGATTCGTCAGTTCTCTACTTATTTTTCGTCAATATTGATTATCCCAATCTTAATCGTATTATCCAGCGGACTTTCCATTTTTATCAATACTGCCTTAGCACAGTCGTTCCTATATGATGTTTTAAGTCCCCTTTTGCGTTTTGGGGTAAAATTTGCACCCTATTTTATCAACTGGATTGTTTTCACAATTATGTATCTGGTGATCCCGAACACTAAGGTACGTTTTCTGAATGCTATGATTGCGGGAGTAATTGCCGGTACAGCATTTCAATTATTCCAATTTCTGTACATTCATGGACAAGTCTATCTATCACGCTATAATGTGGTTTACGGAAGTTTTGCGGCCATTCCGTTACTACTTCTCTGGTTGCAAATATCGTGCTTAATAGTGTTGTTGGGAGCTGAAATATCCTATGCTTCCCAAAATATAGAAAATTTTGAATACGAACTGGATATAAATAATATAAGCACCAGATATAAAAATTTTCTCACATTGTTTATAACCTATATTGTGGTTAAACAATTTGAAGATCAAAAACCACCGCTTTCATCCACTGAAATATCTGCTGATTACAGGATTCCGATTCGGATAGTCAATCAAATTCTTATCAAATTGGTTGATGTTTCAATTTTTATTGAAGTATTCAATGAAGAATCAAAAGCCAAAACTTATCAGCCGGCCATTGACATCAACCAACTCACTGTAAGTTTATTGTTCAATAAACTTGATAACCATGGTTCTGAATTGTTTTTAACCAACAAGAATGATCTATTAGATTCATTCTGGCAAAAATCACTGGATATAAAGAAACGTAGTGAAGAAAGTACGGAGCAAATCCTGGTAAAAGATATTTAACTATAAAAAACAGACTACTTTGTAAAACTGAAAAAAGCCGCTTCCAACTAAATGGAAGCGGCTTTTTTAGTGAGCCTCTTGTCGGATTCGAACCAACGACCCCGAGATTACAAATCACGTGCTCTGGCCAACTGAGCTAAAGAGGCAAAGTGGGTAAGCCCCCTACATCGCACCGCTACAACTTTCTACCCTTGCTGCGGTCAAGCCCTGGGGGAGTTCAAAAGGAGCTGGTCGTGTAGGACTTACCCGCGACAAAAGTAGTCTTTTTTAGGTAATATGCAAAGCATTTGATTTATATTTTTTGCTACAAGTCGCTACCCTATTCATTTTCAGAAAACTATTCACTAAAAAAATTTACAAATACTCTAAACGGTATCTAAAAAGGCTCTGTTTTTGAGTATAAAATGTGTCAGTTAGTTATTTTGTACTAATAGTTTGAGTAAACTCGATATTATCAATACAAGCATAAGCTGGTATATTAAGCCATCCTCCTGATTTGTCATCTGAATCAAATGTAAAAGTGACCAAATCAACCTGGCCTAAAGCACTAACATCTACTTTTTGCCAGGTTTTGAGAAGAATTTTCTTGCCATTACGAAAATCCGCAAGATAAACATCAACGCTTCCTGTTTGAACATTAGCTTTGTAACCCTTTATTATTACTTTAAACCAATCGCCGTTCCCATTATCGCCGGTACTACTGAATACATGATTGAAGGCTGATCCATTCTTTAAAGCAAAATAAGTATAAGTAGAGTTTGTGATCATCAAGCTTTTCAAACTAAAGTTTCCGTAAGTATTAGCCGGGCAAATAAAAGCTGCTGAATCATAGGCAATAGCAAATTGTTTTGATTTCAAAGCACCCGAACCATTCATTACACTATATTGATTTGTAAACCCTGCAGTTGTAGAGTCAGTATTTGATGAGCAAACAAATCCTGTCCAGGAAGCCCAGGCAGCATTATAGCTATTCTTAAATGTAGAATTCACAGATACAAATGCACCCGTCAGGTCAGAACCATCCCAATATCCTTTCGAGTTTAATTTGACACCTTCGAAATCAACTAAGGTAGTTGGTGTTACAGTGTCTGGAATTTTAATCTCAGTTTCCTGCTGACACGAAGTTAATACAAGCCCAAATAGACTTACTGCAAGAAATAATTTACTTGATTTCATTTTCTAATTGTTGATTATTATAAATATAAATACTAATTGACGTACAAATTCGTCAATGCTAAGGGTGCATGAATAACAATAATACAAAATGAAGAATATGTACGCACAGATGTGTCCAAACTCTTTTTGCTATTAATCCCGAAAGCAAAAACATAGATGTTGAAAATGGCAGGTCTTCTGACTTACTCCCGTTTATGAACGCCTTCCCGAATAACCAGTGGCAAAAGTGTTGTTCAAAACGTTGAATTGGAGCTTACAGCAGCGGGTACTGTTCCGGAATTAGACCGGATTCCCTTTTATCGATACAATGATGATTGTTTCGGTACCAAAATCAATTACAAAAGTACTGAAAATAATGGTTAAGTTTTATAACCTCAATAAAGAAAAATAGAATAAATATTGTATCTATTTTAATATATGATATTTAAATAGATGTCTAAATTTTAAACAATTCGATTATTCTGTCGGAGGTATGAATGTATTTGTTATAAATTCTATTTTTTCAAGTAATGACAGTAAAAATCCAACATTTCTTTTACATCCATACTTAAAATATCCTATCACTATTTTTCGTGAAACAAATTAAATACTGTATTTTTGGAATAAATTTGTTACGATAGGATGAATATAGAAACCAAACAATTTATTGCCACCCACGAAAAGGAAGATATTTTCGCATTAAAGCTAAAGTATAAAACCGAATCGAAAGTTGATATTAATTTATCGATCAGACAAATAACAGGAAAGCAAAAGATAAAATACAAAGTTCCCTTATTTTATCAAACTGAAGATATCTTATATCCGGCGCAACTCTCTCTTGAACAATCATCGTCTGAATCAACGGCTAAGTACAAATCAAACCTTTGCGAAGGAAATAGACTTATTGATCTTACTGGCGGATTTGGAGTTGATTGTTGCTTTATGTCCAATCGGTTTAAACAAGTCACCTACGTGGAGCAGCAGAAAGAGTTATGTGATTTAGCGGCCCATAACTTCAAAGCATTAGGCAAAGACCATATTAAAGTTGTTCATTCTAAAACAGAGAACTACCTGGTCGAAACAGAACATGTCGACTGGATATTTATAGATCCGGCCAGAAGAAGTACTGGTGGAAAAAAAGTAGTGTTATTATCGGATTGTGAACCAAATGTCGCCATCTTATCAGCACTTTTACTTGAAAAGGCAAGCCATGTCATGATTAAACTATCACCTATGATGGACATTACGGCTGCTATACGCGAATTGCCTGCCACTTCCGAGATCCATATTATAAGCGTTGAAAATGAATGTAAAGAAGTTTTACTCATTTTGGATCAAACTGCCGGAGTAAACATAAAAATAAAAACTATTAACTTTGGAATAAATAAAGAAGATCAGGTATTTGAGTTTAATATCCAGGATGAATCCTTAGCAAATATTTCCTTTTCATCCATGCTTGGTAAATACCTTTATGAACCCAATGCTGCTATCATGAAAAGCGGTGCTTTTAAACTTATTGGAGAAAGGTTTAAGTTGCACAAACTCCAGAGAAATACTCATTTGTATACTTCAGATGAATTATCAGTTGAATTTCCAGGAAGAATATTTGAAGTCAAAAAACAATGGGGAAATTCCAAAAAAGAACTTAAGGAGTTGGTTGTCAAAATACCAAAAGCAAATATCACAACAAGAAATTATCCTGTAAGTGTTGACGAATTACGTAAAAAACTCAAAATTAAGGATGGTGGTGATATTTATTTGTTTGCATGTACACTTAATAACGAACAAAAGTCAATTATTGAATGCAATAAAATAATTGACAGATGATTATCTTATTATGGAAAATTAAAAACGGTGTTCGATTGATTTCAAACACCGTTTTTATTATAATAGCTTTAACTGGACTCGCTTTCTTTCTGCATCAACTTCAAGAATCCGAACCTTTACATGCTGATGTACGGAAACTACTTCTGCAGGATTACTGATATACCGGTCGGCCATATTCGAAACATGTACCAAACCATTTTCTTTAATACCAATATCTACAAACGCTCCAAAATTAGTGATATTGGTAACTATACCGGGAAGTTCCATGCCAATTCGCAAATCGGAAATTGTCTTTACATTCGCATCAAATTCAAAAACCTTGATTTCACTACGAGGATCACGACCCGGTTTTTCCAATTCCTGAAGAATATCATTTAATGTTGGTAAGCCTACCATTGGAGTAATATACTTTTGCAAGTCAAGGCTTTTTTTCAGGTCTTTGTTATGGATCAAATCCCGGATATCCATTTTCAGGTCTTTTGCCATGGCTTCTACAATTCCATAACTTTCAGGATGCACAGCTGAATTGTCAAGCAGATATTCACTATCCGGAATCCTAAGAAAACCGGCACATTGTTCAAATGACTTTGCACCCATTTTTGGAACCTTCATTAATTGTTTCCTACTTTTAAAAGCTCCATTCTCCAACCTATAATCCACGATGTTTTGAGCCAACTGAGGACCCAGCCCTGAAATATAGACCAATAAATGTTTACTTGCTGTATTCAGATTCACTCCAACACGATTTACAGCATTCTCAACGGTTTGATCCAATGCTTTTTTTAATTGTGATTGATCTACATCATGTTGATATTGGCCGACTCCAATAGATTTAGGATCAATCTTGACCAATTCAGCCAATGGATCCATCAATCTACGGCCAATGGATACCGCTCCGCGCACTGTCACATCATAATCTGGAAACTCATCTCGGGCTATCTTAGATGCTGAATAGATAGAAGCACCGTTTTCACTTACTACAAACAGTTTGACCTCCCGATCAAAGCGTGTATTTTGTATAAACTGCTCTGTTTCACGTCCGGCAGTTCCATTTCCAATTGCGACAGCCTGAATATCGTATGCTTCCACCATCTTTTGCACTTTCCGCATAGCCTGTGAAGTCTCATTTACAGGTGGGTGAGGATAAATAGTTTCGTTGTGGAGCAGATTACCTTGTGCATCCAGACAAACCACTTTACAGCCGGTTCTAAAACCGGGATCAATTCCCAAAACCCGTTTTTGCCCTAACGGAGGAGAAAGCAATAATTGCCGAAGATTCTCCGCAAACACACGAATAGCTTCTGTGTCAGCTTTAGCCTTACTTTCAGAGGAAAACTCAGTTTCAATACTAGGTTTTAGCAAGCGTTTATAGGCATCTGTCAAAGACTCTGCTACCTGTTGTGAGGATTCTGTTTCTCCTTTTACAAAGATGCGATCCAGTTTTTCCAGGCAATGATCATCCTCTGGCGAGATATTCACCCGTAAAAACCCTTCTGTTTCACCACGACGCATAGCCAAGAGGCGATGGGATGAACAACGAGCAAGCTTTTCAGTCATATCGAAATAATCACGGTACTTTTGAGCTTCTTCGTCTTTTCCTTTGATTAATTTAGAGGTTATAACGGCTTCACGACTAAAGACGTTACGAATACTATTGCGGGCACCTTCACTTTCATTAATCCATTCGGCAATAATATCACGGGCTCCTTTCAAAGCATCGTCAACATCGCTCACATCTCCCTTTACAAATGAAAGTGCAATATGCTCCACATCATTCGATTGTTGTTTAATCAACATCTTAGCCAGTGGTTCCAGACCTTTTTCACGGGCAATCTCAGCCCTTGTACGACGTTTTGTCTTATATGGCAGGTAAATGTCTTCCAGTTCAATAATATTCCAGCAATGGTCAATTCTGGCTTTCAGATCGTCAGTAAGTTTGTTTTGTTCATCAATAGATTTCAATACAGCCTTCTTTCGCTTAGCCAACTCACACAATTTATCGTATTGTTCTTTTGTATCACCAAGTTGAACTTCATCCATACCATCTGTCATTTCCTTCCGGTAACGACTTATAAACGGAATGGTAGCTCCCTCATTGAACAATTGAATGGCATTGCGAATTTGTTTTTCTGAAAGTTGAAGTGTTGATGCAATTAAAGATATAAATTTGGAGGGAATTGTATTATTATCAGTGGACATAATATTTTTAGTTTTTGTGTTGAAATGGGTCAGGATTCTTTCTTAAAAATAGTTTTAAATCAATTGTCCTTCACGCACCGGACTGAATAGCCATACTTCTTGCTAAAATTGGTCTTTTCCACTTCATTGTTGGAGTAGCCCATAATCTCATAATAAGCAGTGTAGGTATCGTACTCCTTTGTATTCCACAAGTAAGCAAACTTACCCATGCCATTGAAAGAACCTATTGCGTAACGACGACCACCTGGCAGTGCTGTAAAACCTGACGAGTTATTGAGAGAGAGGTCACTACTGATAGTGACTTTCATGGTATCTGAAACCACAGCCCAATCGGTAGTTCCGGCAAGTGCTTTGACTAGGTTCGGTGAAGTTCCAGGATTGGAAGACAAGTATTCTTCCAGTATAGTCCAATCGGCATCAGAGGCAACATGCCAACCCTTGGGAGCTATTCCCCGGCTGTCGGTAATGGCATACCACGTGTAAAGCCTGCCGTATTTAGCAACATTTTTTTCGTCCCCATTATATGCCCATTGATATTCAGGAGTATCTTCCGACGATATATCCTTAGTAGCATGAGAAGTAGTACCAATTAAATCACCGTTTAGATATTTAGTAACCTTTAGGTTTGAAGCCATCCAGGTTTGAGTACCAATTATAATGGTATGATACTTATTACCATTTATATCGGTCAGGGAATCGTAAGTCAAAGAGGTATTGAACGCAATACTACTATCCGTAGGTGAAGCCGGTTCTGAAGAATTACAAGATATGAACATACCTGCAAACACTGCAAAAAAGAGATAAAAAAGTCTTATAGTTTTGTTCATACCGCTAAGTTTAATATTATTCGAAACGTCCTAAATAGATCTTTCAAATCATCAAAAGACATCCTTTCTTAATGCAATATTTTAAATATCAATTCTTTCATTAAATCACCTTCATCGGTACTGGGATTATCAATTCCTTTATAACGGGCATCTGTTTCACGGATAAAGGAAATAATATTCATGGTTTTCCAGGCGCCAAAGACTTGCGACGCTTTCTGATAATCTTTGACAAAATAAGGATTGATCTTTAATTCAGAAGCTACAGCACCTTGACTTTTATCAGGTAAATAATGGTACAGCATTAATTCGCTGAAGAACTTAAACAATTGGGCAAGAACCAACACCATTGGATTGGCTTTTTTATTTTCCGAAAAGTACTGTATGATCCGGTTGGCTTTCAATACATCCTTTCCAATAATGGCTGCCTGCAGTTCAAAAACATTGTAATCTTTGCTGATACCAATGTTTTTTTCAACCAGATCGGGCGTAATTCTTGGCATATCAGCCGGTTTAGTAAGTACTAATTTATCAAGCTCATTCACAAGCTTGCTCAAATCAGTCCCCAGAAAATCTCTTAACATGGCCACAGCCTTATCATCAATACCTACATTCTTTGATTTGCAATAATTACTAATCCACGATGCAACCTCATAATCCCGTAATTTAACTGATTCATAAACGGTAGCAATTTTAAGTACTTCCTGATACCACTTTTTACGTTTATCCGGTGTACCATATTTATAGCAAAAAACTAATATAGTGGATTTTAACGGATTTGAAAGATAATGAACGAAATTATCCCAATCTTTGATTAATTGTGCCTCTTTAATAATCAACACCTGATGAGAGCTCATCATCGGATATCGTTTTGCTGCATTTATAACCGTATTAATATCAACGTCTTTACCATATAAAATGGTTTGATCAAATTCTTTCTCAGCTTCATTTAATACATTATTTTGAATAAAATCAGATATTAAATCAATATAAT
>Ga0302215_10001425_pt1 | contig 17118 bp, 15 predicted proteins | sample II_Fen_N3_1_FD_194580 | JGI IMG/M metagenome (GOLD analysis project Ga0302215, IMG submission 194580) | Peat permafrost microbial communities from Stordalen Mire near Abisko, Sweden - II_Fen_N3_1 | ecosystem: Environmental > Terrestrial > Soil > Wetlands > Permafrost | place: Sweden: Abisko...
TCTCAAGGTATCGGAGGCATCAAGTTTGTCAAACGAAATTCCATTGCAGACTACCTGTTGATTATCCGGATTTAACTGATATTTTTGTTGATAGTGATTCAATAGCGCTTCACTTACAAAAATATTCCCATCGGTTCGTTTTATAATAAACCGAATAATCCAACGACCTAATAAAGTTTCGTAAAAATCATATCCATGAAAGGTAAGAATAATTTTTATTCCTGTCCCTGTACATGCCAGCCAGGCATACAATGCATCTATGGGTTGTTGTGCATGAGCAACATTGATGTTATTTTTTAATAATTGTTTCCGTAGTTGCAGAATATATCCGATAAAGTTTAAGGCCTTCACTTTAGATATTTGCAAACCGCTTTCTTTAAATTCTTTCTCCAAAGCACCTGACTTTCTATATAGCCCAATTGCATTCAGGTTACTTTTACCTGCATTTCTGAATACATCCAGAAGCAAGGTTTCTGTACCACCACGATTAAGGGAACCAAGTAAATAAGCAATGCGCATGATATAGTAGGTAGTTATTAGTAAGTAGTAGGTAGTTTATAGTAAGAAATTAGACAATTCCTAATAACCGTATTGCAGCTTCCGGTGAAACATATTTTTCATAATAAATACGGGCATTCATTTCCAGTTTCATTCTGTATGGTTCATTTTCATTCATAATTCGGATTGCTTCAATGAGTTCTTGTTGGTTATTGACAATATGAATGGATTCTCCGTGAATAAGAGGAGCCGGCAAATCATTCGACAAGGGAGTTGAGATGATTGCTTTACCCATGCATAAGTACTCACCCAATTTCCAACCATGACAATTCCAAACAGCCGGTGTGTTAAAGCCAAAGAGTGATTTACCGAGTTTCTCAATATATTCCGATTGAGAAAGTGATTTTTCTACCTGTAGATGTTTAAAGTTTTCATTTCCTAATTTACTTGGTACAAAACCACCTTCAAAACTAATCTCGGGCATGGATAAACATGTGTCCATAAAATCGGCCCTGATTTTATTGGTCGTTTCATCCAGCATGTTGTCTTCATCACTATACCATAATGTATTAACCGAAAATACATATCCGTTTTGGGAATTTGTCAGGGGATATTGTTCAAGCCATAACTTGTTTTTTTGTTTATAGTATTTAGAAAAATATTGCCTTATTTTTTTAGGTCGCTCAACAAAATAATTACGGATTGAAAAGTAAACTATTTCGAAACAAGTGAAACCCCTGACGCCAAAATTGGTTGCTAAACAAATTATCTTTGGAAATTTATCTTTAGGAGTAATTTCCCAATTGGTATTAATTTTTCCATAAATGTCTGCCCACTCATAAGCCGATTCATCCGAAATTGTATTAGAATCACTAAAATCAATAGACACTTTAATTATATCAGTGGTTAATGAATCAACTACCAAAAAAGAGATGTTTTTGTCCTGATTTATAAATAATTTTAACTGGGAACTTTTGGCAAAACTCACATTGGTTTTTCCAAATACCGACTGTAGGCCAACAATATAATAGCTTGCATACGTGATATTAATGATTGGATTGATTATTATCTTTCTCATTGCAAGATCTTACTTTTAATTTTAGAAGCAACACTTTTCAACATAAACCAGTATCTCACAATAGATTTAGGTAAAATCAGGTAATACAATCGATATTTAAACGGATGATTATCCCAATGGATTCCTTCCAAAACAGTTTCAACCTGCTGTTGGTTAATATCATCTAAATAATAGGGTAATAACCCATAGAGAGCCAGAATTTCAAATAAATTTTCAAAATCAGGATTCGTCTTAAAATCCACATAATTTGAAAAAATCATATGTTGATCCGGATTATAAAAACGGGAACCCACTGCTCTGTTTTGAAGAACTACATCCTGATTATAATATGCCAATGGTTTATTTAATAATGCAACAGGGTATTTTAACGCTACCCGTACCCATAAATCAAAATCTTCGCCTAACTGTAAATTGGGTTTAAAACCATTTTCCAATTCATAAATATGCTTTTTTATAATGGTAGCACCAGTCCAAAGTGGTTGATACAATGTTTTAGCATAAACCTGGCAGTAATTTATCAATCCATTCTTAAAGCTCTTTTCAACCCCGATTTTAGCTGCAAAAATCTTATTATTCTTTACTTTAAAATAGCTGCTTCCATAAATACCTGCTTCCGGATATTTTTCAATCAAATCATTCATTTCTTCGAGGTACGTAGGTTTCCACCAATCATCCGCATCCAGAAAAGCGATATAGTCATTCTTAGCAATTTTTACTGCATTATTTCGTGCAATTGAAACTCCCTGGTTCTTTTGATCTATTATTTTTATTTTTTCTTCAGGAAATTGTAAATCATGAATAACAGATTGTAAATTCTTCAGCGAATCATCCGTCGAACCATCATTCACAACAATAATTTCAAACTCCTGATAGGTCTGATTTAAAATAGAACGAATCGCTTTTCCAATGTAATCAGCCTTATTATAAAGTGGTATTATGATTGAAAACGTCTTTCTTCCTTTTACATTTAACTCAGCCTGATTTGATTTTCTTTTGCTTGTGAATTTTTGTATTATCCGAAAAAATGGATAAGCGATTTTTTCTAAATTAGAAACCCTTTTCTTACCATCAAAAACTGAAATGTATCGATCCTTAAATAAAACGCTGTTAAAATGATGTCCCCCTTCAATGTTCCAATTCATATCCTTCTTAATAACATTTTCATGAACCAATGATTCTTCATACTCTGTTATAGAAAGCTTGTCAATCTCAAATACATTAAAATTATCGCCATACATATTCGAAGTATCCTGGGCAACTCTATATTGTCTATCATCAACTTTTATGATAGACCCACCACTCCGGGAATATTTTTTCCCTGTTACGATGGGGCTTTGAGGGTGTAATGTCCATTCAATTAAATCAAGGGAATAAAAGAGTCTGAGCTCATCATCCGAATTATTGGTAAATAGAAAATAAACTTCCTCACTCATATAAATATGTGAATCTATAAAGTGTTCACCGGTCATTAAATTTCTGTTTAACGTACAACCATGTGGAAAATCAGTAAAATGATACAAACTGAGACTTTTATAATCAAACGTTTCAGGCATCAAATAAATTTCTTGTTCATGTTCAAAAATAAAAGGAAAAGACAAATGGCAGGTTTCACTTAAAATGACGCCCAAATCCTGCCAGTTTTTTAAATTTCCGGTCTTAAATGCCTTAATGATACCATTATTTAATTCAGACTTCTCTTCATAAAACAAATACAATTCATCATGATAAACCAGCAGGAATGGATCTGCCATTGTCAATACAGCATTTAATTTTGACCTGACTTTTGGGCCTATTTTGAAAATCAATTTAGAATTCTGATAATCAAATATTTTATTCGCATTCTTTGTTTCATATACGACAATATTAAAAACAGAATATCTCTTATATATAATTAATATGAGCATGACTGATATAAGAACTATCGCAAAAACAATTAGTATAAACATAATATTAAATGAATTATATAAGCAAAATTAATCAAAAAAAAAGTTGATATTGATATTAAAGAAACAAATAATTTATTATAAAACTATGGGAACAATGTTTTACAATACAGTTTGTGATTGAAAACCAGGTTGTTAATAAAAAAAGATAATTTAAAAGCAATTGTAAATTATTTTAATGACCAATATAAATAAACATTAACAGTATCTGGTTGGGGATATGAATTATATCTATCAAAGAATTATCATTATTATCGCGATACACGACATACACTTCGTTTTACTGACAGGTACAGAATTAATTCTAATATCTGATACTGTTTTACGATATAACCTTGTTTGAGAAAATAACAATTAATCATTAAAAACATAACACTATTCTAAGTTCGTTAGTTTCGATGATAAAATCATAGAATCTGAGGTTTGAATTACTGCATATTTACTCTTAAGTTTTAAAAAAGGTTTTTCGAAATAAGTATATGATAACCATGCCACGGCAATAACAACTGTCAACGAAGTACTAAAAACCAGAACGTACTTCACTCCCGATTGTATATTCAATGGATAATACAATTTAGATAACAGCAATAAAATTAATGGATGAATAACATAAATACCATATGAAATCTTCCCAATAAAGTCGCACATTTTGTTTTCCAAATTTATAATCCTTTTCTTTACCGTTACCTGACCAATAATAATACTCAAGACAGCTACAGAGATCACTTCCTGTGCTATTGGTAATGGTATATGAATTACTTCTGTACTTACCAGAATAAATAATATCCAGGAAAATGCCTGCATTATTTTGCTGCTGAACAAAATCAGAAATTTATCATTATTTTTAAAATACAGAATGGCTCCTATAGCACCAACCATCATACAATCAAAGCGGGTTACATTTAAAATACGATAACCATAATAATCGGGGCCAAACAAAACCCATAAAACCAGTTTAATTAAAAACAAGGAAACAAAAAGTAAAACAGCAGCAGTCAATAATTTTTTACGTACAAAATGTACTATCCATGGCCAGAATAGATAGAACTGTTCTTCAACTCCTATGCTCCAATAATGTATAAGAATAAAGATTTGTCCACTTTTGAAAATGAAAGGAATATTGGCAGAGAAAAATACATAAAACCACATTCCAGGAACCATCATTTCGTTCGCCTGACCAAGTAGGAAATAGACTCCAAAAGAAACAATCAGAAAGAAGTAATATAATGGCCAGATTCGAAGAATCCGACGTATATAAAACTTTTTAATACTTACATCCTGTTGTTTACCTACTTCCTGAATTAACAAATAAGTAATCAGGAAACCACTGATTACAAAAAATAGTGTTACCCCAAATGCCCCCATTGAAATAGCAAAACTAAATATCCGATCTAATCCAAAATCAGTGATTCCTGGTAAAAAATCGGTATGTGATATCACTACTGACAAAGCCGCAATGGCTCTGAGTCCATTTAATCCAGGCAAATACAAAGACTTATCTTTCATTTTTTCAACAATGTTTCCAGTAACATATATATTCTAAACAATACCGGATTTATTTTCAATAATTTATATATTCGTCTATGTCTTGGATATACACTTACTTCTTTGAAATTTACCCAGTCAATCAGTTTTATTATTTCTTTATCCAAGTTACCGTAGTTTTCTATTGATTTTGCAGTAAAGCTACTAAAATACTCTCCTGCAATCTCACGGTATACTTGAGATTTAATAATCTCAACCTTTGGGATAAAAAAATCTGATAATGTATTGGCAACAATAAGAATATCAAATATCCGCTTAACATTGATCGTTTGTGTGATACTTCCTTCTCTGATTCTATACACATATAAACAATCCGGTATTACTTTCACTTTTAGGGCATAATAACAAGCTATTGGGGTAAATAAATTATCTTCGTGAAGGATTCCCACTTTAAAAAAGAGGTTGTTCTCTAACAAAAAACTTCTTTTATATATTCGAAGAACCGTACAAACAAAATGAAACTTTCTAGTTACCAATCCATATTTATTGTAATACTCCCACCCAGTCAGGCTATTTTCTTCTATTCCATTATCCGGCTTTTCTGTAGTTCCATCTTCAAAACATCGCCGACCATTGAAGCATATCATATCTTCATTGTTTTGCTTTGCTGCCAGAATTTGCAAAGCATTCGGCTCCAAGCAATCATCGCTATCTAAAAAAAGAATATAATCACCGGACGCTTCACGTATTCCTATATTACGTGCAGTGCTTAGCCCGTGGTTTTCCTGATTTATAATCTTTATCTGATTACATGCTTTGCCATACTTTTGCAAGATAGCCGGGCTGTTATCCGTAGAACCGTCATTTATACAAATGATTTCATAATCTGAATAGTCTTGATTGATAACCGATTCAAGGCATTGCCGGAGATAGGGTTCTACGTTATAAACCGGTACAATAATTGAAAACATATTATCTGATTTTGTTGTCATTGAGAATACATTGATTAATTTTCAACCTGTATTGTTTCCATCGATATCGACCCCAAATTGGATGCCATTACGGAAAAAGAACTGTAATAAGAGCCAAGTATTTTTGACGTTCGAGATAAAGCATAAAGTTCTACTACAGCTTGGAGAATACCTGCTTCGGTATTTCGTTCAAGAACGCCATTTGATAAAATCACTTTATCCTTAAAACAGTCTTTCAAATAATGTTTAATATCGGAAGCGTCTGAAGCGACATAGAATTTCATATTTGGATTGGTATTCAGGTCTTTATTCATTCGTTCTTCGAAAAGCGATAATGGACTTTGTTTAATGGAAAGAGCATTATCCGTACGTCGGATATGGATACCTATCGTATCGTCGTCAAATGCACTGGTTTCTTCTTCTACTTTAAAGATAAGATTAGGTTTTAAATTAAATAAATTAGTTCGAAATACAGAAGATGGATAAAATGCTGAGAAACTCGAAACAATAATATGACGGTAAGCTTGAAATTTTTCAGGCATCTGTATCAGTTGTAGCCATTCTTCATACTCCATTTCATTAAATATTTTCAGTATGTGCCAACTATCCAAATATGACAATAAAAAACGAAATAGTTTAGATCTTCGATGTAATTTAAAAAAAAGTGGTAATAGAGCTATATTAGACTCTCTTAATCCACGAATAGGTTTCCATATTGAGGAAAAATTGCAATTTAGTTCGGAATCTTTCAACCAGTAAATACGATACGGTTTTTCAAATTGAGTACACAGGTTAATGGCCGAATCAATTACTCTCATTCGATTAGCCAATCCACATCTCGGATAAAATACAATCATTCTTCAGTATTTTCTAAATTAAACAATCAGATTATTTCCAATGAATATCTTCTTTTATCACCTTTGCAGGCACACCTCCAACAAGACATTTGTCAGGTACATCTTTAGTAACAACTGATCCGGCTGCAACAACTGCTCCATCTCCTATTGTAACACCTTTTAAAACAGTTACATTTATCCCTATCCATACATGATTCCCAATTCTAATCGGTTGGGTGATTTCCATTTCTGAACCTAAAATATCGTGATCATCACTATCGCGTATAGTAACACCTTCACTTATTACAACACCATCTCCAATTTCAATACGTTTGAAACAGCTTAAATTCAGATTATTATTTATATATCCGCTTCCAAGTATTAATTCCGCATTATCATTTATGTAAATTCTGGATCCTGAATAAATCGAAAAATTTCCATTTATTTTCAAAGTGGAATCTTTCCCCATGAATAGCAGACTTTTAAATGGATCACTTTTTGTCCATTTATTATTAATTGTAAGCTTGCCCTTTTCTATAACTATTTTCGCACTTTTCTCAATATCACAGCCGGTACCTTTATTGATCACTACAAAAAGACGTCCTATAGGCTGTGTATGAAAAATCAATCTTAAAGTGTTGAGAATTGATATATTTCTGTATTTCATTTATATAAAAAGTTTTATCCATTGACGAGAACTCAGTTCAAAATATAAACTCCAATGTTTTAAATTAATTGGTCCGTTTAGTAGAAAATCAAAAACAGTATTCCGGTAAAACTTGTGTAAACTATTTTTCAATAATTTACTATTAAAAAAGAAATCGGTCTTGTTTGCCTTCAATAAAGTTTTATATATAGTTTTAAGTTCCTGAACCTGTTCTTTAGTTTTGTAAGATCCTTGAATGTTCTGGTCGACAAACAGCCGGATATTTTCCTCATTCAAAGAAGGTAAAGCTTTCCTGAGATAATTCATTTGTATTTGAGATACCTTTTCACCAGCGCGTTTATCGGTCTTAGTTACCTGAATACCATGTATTCTGTAGCGATACAATATATTGGGAATATTTGTAAGTTTGCATGTAAATGCCGCTCTCGACCATAAATCATAATCTTCGGCAGGAAAAGCCTCCTGATTGTAATAAAGGTTGTTTTTACTAAAAGATTCTCTTCTCCATATGGAAGAAGCATGCAATACCGGTGAGAAAAACAACATTGTAATTTTCACCTGTTCCGGGTCAGTATCACGTATCCAAACCTGTTGTTCGGTTCCAAACATTTCCATAGCACACGAACACAAATCAATATCAGGATGTGTTTCCAAATACTCGACTTGAATTCTAAGCCGTTCGGGTAACGATATGTCATCGCCATCCATTCTTGCAATATATTTGCCTCTTGCCAGACGTAGACCAGTATTTAAGTTCTCTGCCAACCCTGTATTTTTAATATTGCGATGATATACGATTCGTGGATCCTTAAACTTTTTTATTACTTCATTGCTGGTATCGGTCGAACAATCGTCGAGAATAATCAGTTCAAAATCAGTATATGTTTGTGACAGCATACTGTTAATAGCTTCGGATACATATTTTTCAACATTGTAAACAGGCATTACAATAGAAACTACAGGAAATTGAGTGTTGCTCATGTATTTGTAAAACTATAGTTTATGGTTGTGTTATATAATTCCTTGAAAGTTTGAATTTATTGTCGAGCCATCTTATCGATCCGCCATAACCAAGTGTTGCTGTTTTAAATTTTGTTTTTCTTATCTCTTTTTCAATTTGTATATTCCAAAAACTATGTGGATATGAAAAATGAAAAACCTCTTGCTGTATTTTATTCTCAATAATTTTTATTGATTCATTTAATTCTCGTATTAATTCTTCTTTACTTATTTTAAGCAGATTAGAATGGGTTACTGAGTGTGAACCTACTGTGCATAATCCGGAATCAACCATTTCTTTGATTTGATCCCAGGAAAGACTTAAACGGTTGTTAGTACTCGAATAGGTATCAATATAACTTGAAAACAAGGAATTAAAAGTAACCAGCGTATCGTTGTCAGACTGAAATATTTTTTTCAAAAATTGTGTATATAACTCCTTTTTCTCCGACAAAGAAGCACAAGTATATTGTTCCCCTGAGCTCAATTGTATTTGATTATTTTCTAAAATTATATTTTCCATTAATATCCACCATATTATAGTTCGTTTATCTGGAAAATCGGTTGTTAAATAGAGTGTAAAAGGTATATCGTATTTCTTGAGAATCGGATAAGCATATGTATAAACATCGTCAAATCCATCGTCAAAACTAACGTTTACAAATTTATGCTGGTAAAATAATCTTAAGAAAGGCAACTTGTTTTTATATATGACATCAATAGAACAAAATTTAAATCCCAGTTCTTTATAGTTGATAATTAATGTTTCCAGATAATCCGGCGTTATTTCCAGCTCCCGATTCTGGGATATTTTGCTACGCATAGGTAAAACCCTGTGCAGGCACCAAATTTCTCCTTGTATGGGATTAAATAGTTTATAAATTTTGCGTATTATTTTATTCATATTACTATTTTGACTTGACGACTTTTAATGTAAGATTTCAATGTTTTAATTATTGAATCTGTTCTTTGTTCCACTCCTTTTTTGTTTAAATGATAAGCCGTATTAAAAAATAATGAGTCTCTAAAAATAAAACTTTCTGGTGGTATTACAAAAGGTGTATTTTGCTCTTTTAATTTAGAATCAATATTTTCAATGGTATGCTTATAACCGCTTTTATACGTTGAACTCATAAAAGATGGTGGCATGATTAATAGTTTGGCATTTCTGTTGGTAGTATATTTATCAAAATCTGCAACTAATTGTAATGATTCGGATAATATTTCTTCTGTATCAGTATGTTTTGACATTTGAATGATATGCTGATTCGGGAATCCTAAATGCATTACTTCATCTCCATACACATTAAATGAATTGCGTTTGTATTGCTTTTCGTAACCGGTTTCCACTCCCTCTTCCATCATATCCATTTGCTTTCCCATAAGTTTTGAAACAGCATATTGCATGGTTAGCGGAATTAAATGTATTAACTGTGAAAAGGTTATGTATTTCATATTCTTTCTGTCAACTTCAAAAAGTAAAGCTACAAGTACTTTTTCACCATTAAGCATATTTGCGGAATAAAAATGATGATATTCCGGAGAAAGCACAACAATATCTCCTTTATTTATATAAGGTTTGACCTCATTTAAAATAAATTTTAAACCAAAGCCTGCATGTAATCCCATATTTACAACAGACATTTGCAATGAGTCCTCCACTCGTTTGCTATTCAAACCATATGCTAAATTGGAACCACCCACAAATACAATTTTGGGTGATGGTAATGAATCTAATCTATTGTGTTTATCGATATTAGCATATAGCGAGTTGTTAGCTATCCTTTTGTTTGGAATTAAGAATAATGAAAACAGTATAATTAAAGCAATTATACTCATAAAAAAAAGACTATGTAAAATGAATTTTCGCATTTTCTATTTAGTTAAAACTGAAAATAGATAAATGTTTCTGATTTCCCTCCAAATTGTATGATGCTTAATATCAGAAAGATATAAATTCCCCATCTTATCGGTTGCAATTTAATAATTGATTCAAATTGTGATAAACCATGTTTCCTTTCGCGTTGAATCCATTCAACTGTCATAAAACTAAAAATATAAACACTCAGCGTTGATACTTTGTGAGTAGGCATTGTAAAAATTGAATGTGAAAATAGCGAAATAATATATCCGAATGCATCTCTCAAGGTTGATGCTCTGAAAAATATCCATCCCAGTACCACCAGGGTGAAAGTAGTCAACATTTGAATCAACTCTTTGATAGATGGTAAAAACTTACCTTCAGCCACTGTATTTGTGTATAACCTGTTCCGGCCAAAAATGAGTAAGGGCATAAATAAAGCTGCATGGAAAGCGCCCCAAAAAATAAATGTCCAGTTAGCTCCATGCCAAAACCCGCTCACTAAAAAAATAATAAATGTATTTCGTACTGATTGCCATTTTTTACCCCGACTTCCACCTAAGGGGATGTACAGATAATCCCGAAACCAGGTTGTGAGCGATATATGCCAACGACGCCAAAACTCAGCTATGTCACGTGAAAAATAAGGGAACCCGAAATTTCGTAATAATTCAATTCCTAAAAGTCTGGCAGTACCCAGTGCAATATCTGAATAACCCGAAAAGTCCCCATAAATCTGAAATGTAAATAGAATTGCTCCAAGGAGCAGATTACTTGCACTTTGAATATGGTAATTATCAAATATAGGATTTACAATTGAAGCACAGTTATCTGCAATAACAATCTTTTTGAATAAACCCCATAATATTTGACGTAACCCATCAACAGCTTTGGTGTAATCGAAAGTACGTTCACGAGTTATTTGAGGCAATAAATGTGTAGCCCGTTCAATTGGTCCTGCAACCAGTAATGGAAAGAAACATACAAATACCGAATAATGAATAAAATTACGTTCCGGTTTTATTCTACCATTATAAATATCAATTACATACGAAAGTCCATGAAATGTATAGAAAGAAATACCTACAGGTAAAATAACCTGTAGAGTGGCAAAATTGGCTTTTAACCCAAACGAAATTAATAGATCAGCAAATGAATCAATAAAGAAATTATAGTATTTAAACAGACCCAGAAATCCAAGATTGACACACACACTTAACCAAAACCATAGCTGCTTTTTCCGTTTATCAGGTGCTTCATACATCATCAAACCGGTAAAATAATCTAAACCGGTTGAGAATATCAATAAAAGCAGAAAGTGCCAATTCCAACAGCCATAAAAATAATAGCTTGAAATCAACAGCAAAATATTCTGAATTTTATATTTTTTGCCAAATGCAGTCCAATATAGAATAAAAACAATCAGGAAAAATATTGCGAATCCAATGGAATTAAATAACATATTTCTCAGTAGGATAAGTAAACAAAGACAATATAAATCAATACAATAACAACTTCATGTTTTAAAATTATAATTTCATCACTAAAATTTAAACGAACTTTGTATTTTATTTTTAAAAGCTCGAATTGCTTTATAGAATTTAAGCAAGTGTAATTTGTCCAAAAGTAACATTCGTTCTTGTTTATTGGTCTTCCTCTCCCAACTGGCAGCATTATAGTGGTACGATACAGAATATTCAGGATTAATACAAAATGCATGACCAAAGATACCTGTCGGATAAATAATCATGTTGTTGGATAGATATTGCTTTTCATCGATATATCGGAATCCGTATTTTGTTGCAATCCTCGCCACTAAAGTATCATTATTTACGAAATCACGGAAATCACTTGCAACCTGAGCATCTACTTCTATATTTAAGTAGAAATCAAGACAGTCCTGAATGATACAATTGCCGGCTACGCATCCCATAGTAGATGTCAGCATTTCTAAATTTGGGATTTCCGTTCCTGCTACTTTCGGTAGATTGGTTAACGGATCTAATAGCTCGTACCCATCTTTATAGAACTCCGGATAGAATTCTAATGCAGAGAAAAAATCTGTATTTAAAAAATCATCAAATCGTTTATATACTTCTACATCAGTATCCATGTATACACCCCCATATTTGCGTAAAGCATAATAACGACATACATCGGATACCGGTGAGAATATTTTCTGCCCATACGTCCATTTGGAAAATGAACACATATTCACATCGAAATTCGATTCATCCCATCTTATTATTTCATAATCCGGCATGAATTTCTTCCAGGATTTGATACAGGCAATCTGTGATTTTGGCATCAATCCTTTCCCAAACCAACAATAATGTATTATTTTTGGTATCATTTTACCCAATTTCGAATGGTTGATAAAAATTTATACGGTAATAGAATAAATTTTCCGATTTTATATGCTTTGGAATTTCTGGCCATTTTAGCATCATTAGCTACTCCATACAAGTTGTTTAATCTATCCAATACATATCCAGGAATTTCATCTATTCCTCTGTTAATTGGAAAATGATCTTTCCATTTATCAAAAAAAATCTGTTGATTTACATAAAATGAATTCGATCCTGCTTTACTGTAGTTATCAGACCAAGAATGTTCAATCAGTACATCCTGGCAAATACACACCCTGTATTTGTTTGCCAAAACCTGCATACAGATATCCATATCATAATAATGAAAACCGGTATATGCATTTTCATCAAATGAGATCATGTTAAAAAGTTTCTTTTTGATAAACATACAAAAACCATCGCAAGCCACTACATCTATTATATCTTTACCCCGAAAAAGTTCTAAAGCATAACTTTCAATAAGTTTTCCATTGTCATTGGTAAGGTTATGTTCGGAAATAAAAGGAGAACTGGACCAATAAGTAGGTACTTTTGGTAAAAAATGAGTGCCTGCCATCCCAATCAGTCCTATTGTATTATCTTCAAGATGTTTTACAATAGTCTGACCCCAATCTTGTGTATGATATAAAATATCCTCATGCATAAAACACAAATAAGGAAACTTTGCACGCTTTACTCCCTCATTGTATGCAGAAAAAATAGAATAGGTATTTTCTGAGTTATCAATCACAACCTGTTCATATTCCACTCCTATAGAATGTGCAATATTATCTTTCAGATTTTGAAGGATATCTTTATTCCGGGAACAAATAATTATCGATATCATTTTATCTTTTGTCTAATATATGAAAAAGGTTTTAAAATCATTTTTCCTAACCGATAAGCATAAGATGATCTTATTCCTTCCATTTCTTCATTCCGTAAAAGATATATTGAATTCATATCTTCTGCAAACCTCAACCTATCTTCAATATCATCGTCGGAAATTTCAATTCCTTTTATATATGGCAAAAATTTAAACCATTTTTCAAAACAAATAATTCTTTGTTTAAGAAAAGTACTATCTTGTGAACCGGTTGAAATATGCTCAATTAATATATCAAAAACAACTCTAACTTCCTTATTTTGATTGAGAATCTGAAAGCAAATATCTGTATCATAACAATGAAAACCTTTGAAAGTATCTTCATCGAATTTAACAACATGAAACAAATCGCGTGGAATACAAAACCAGAATCCATCAACGGTGGTTACATTTATGGATGAAGCATCAGGACTTTTGTATCGCAAATAAGATATTTTTTTAGTATTATGCTGATGATCAACATATAAACCCTGAAGATATTGCCCGGAATGATATTGTGTACTCCACCACGATGCAGGACATTTAGGCATATAATGACCTCCTACTACACCTATTAAACCTACTTTATTATCTTTAAAATATTCAGAGATCCTATTCCCCCAATCTTTGGTATGATAAAGTATATCTTCGTGCATAAAACACAAATAGGGATATTTTGCACGACTTACTCCTAAATTATATGCTTGAAAAATTGAATACTTATCTTTTGAATTATCTATTACAATTAATTCGTATTCAACATTAATTGTACTCTGTATATTTATCTTTAGTTCAGAAGAAATCGTTTTGTTTCGTGAACATATTATTATTGATATCATCTTTTTTTATTGAATGCATAAAATTAATTGAAATCTGATGAAATTATTTATTAAGACAATATGAATAAAAACTCAATTATATAGTTTTAAGTAGGGAAAAGGATATATTGTCGTATTTAATAAAGATTAGCACGCGGATTTACGCTGATCGAGCGGATTAAAGTGGATTCTTTTAATACCTATGATTTTATTCGGATTCAACTCCAACAAGTTGGAGTAGATCAAAGTACACAAATCAATTCCAACTTGTTGGAATTAGATCCGCTTTAAATCCGCCAAATCAGCGTAAATCCGTGTTCTATATTATTGGATTTAAAATGCGACATTTAATTGTTCCCATTACTTATGTTTACATTTTACAGTTTTATTAATTTTTCGCGGATGAACGATAATGGTTTTAAAATAAATTTTCCAAGTCTAAACGCTTTTGTATTTCGAACTGCCTGTACTGCAAGTTCGATTTCGGAATTTGTTGATGATAATAACTTAGTATCATTATATAAAACTATTTGTTGTTCAGGGTAAAAATCTAAATCGTCTGTACCAATTCCAACATTGTAAATAGGTAAAATATAATTTGAATCACCTTGTTTATTTACAATAATAGGTTTCTTATATTGTTCATTATTTTCATCAAGTGCAATTAATGATCCATCAAATATAGTTTGAGAATATAAGAATGTCTTTTTGAAATACTTACTAATTAATTCCTTAAATTCATCATAATATAACTCTTTAATATGAAAATCATTTTTCCCTTTATCGAAAAAAAACTGTTTATCGGGAGATGACATAATAAGCATACCCTTCTTTTTCAACACACGCTTTATTTCTGATAACATCTCTTCATGCCTATCATGATGTTCAATTGTTTCAAAACTCACTACAACATCAACGACACCGTCATTTAACGGAATTGACACTGCATCTCCTTCAATGAAAATTAGATTATCTCTTTTATATTTTAAGCTGGAATGCGAAATTGATTCTTTACTAATATCAACTCCATAGACATATTTTGCATGTTTTGCTAATAATTCCGATCCATATCCTTCCCCTGAAGCAATATCTAAAACAACCTTATTTTTAAGATCAATTTGATTTATAACAAAATAATACCTATTCATATGTTCTAACTCAATGCTACCAGTTAATTCTGGTACATATCTTTCTCCAGTAAATTTCATTGTATAAGTTTTATTTGATATCAATTAGTTTTAATTCTTTGATCCCATTCCAAAAAGGGTCTTATCAATCCGGGTAATTCATCTTTGTAATTATCATTTCGCGTAACAGTATCTATAATTTCAAGTACATTAATTCGGATCAGATTTCTTTCATGAAATAATACTTCAAAAGGATTATATCTCATACATGCAAAACTTAATTCAATTTCTCCAATTTGTAACAAGTTTTCGGGTATCCAAACAATTGTTTTATACATTCCCTTTTTTATCTCACTCTTTTTATCAAAATCATGTTGATCGTGTGAAGTAAAAAGATGTAATTCCAAATTGTTGTAAACATTAATACCATGTGTAAAATAAGGGACATCAACCAGAACTTCATATTCAATACAAAATCCGACTTTTTGATTTATATATATATATTTTATAGGTTTATAGTTTAGATCTATTGCAAACACCTTTCTTAATTTGAGAAACTGATTTCCTGGTGCTGAGCTTCCCAACCAACTGGATTCATAAGATATTCTACTATTTAAAGATAAATATTTATCTACAACCAGATTTGTATTACCACTAAATGAAATACAGCCATCAGTTAATAAGACTGCAGTTTTACACAAATCATTTATAGCCGCCATATTATGACTCACAAACAACACTGTCCTCCCCTCCCCTCTGCTTACATCCTGCATTTTCCCGATTGCTTTTTTCTGAAACTCTGCATCCCCTACAGCCAGAACTTCGTCCACAACCAGTATTTCGGGGTCAAGGTGTGCGGCAATGGCAAAACCAAGGCGTACGGTCATTCCACTGGAGTAACGCTTGGCAGGAGTGTCTATATAGCGTTCTACTCCTGAGAAATCAACTATCTCATCAAACTTACGGTTTATTTCGGCTTTCGTCATTCCCATAATGGCGCCATTCATGTAGATATTCTCGCGCCCGGTCATTTCGGGGTGGAAACCTGTACCAACTTCAAGCAAAGAGGCAATGCGTCCGCGGGCTTTGATAATTCCGGTGGTGGGTGATGTTACTTTGGAAAGAATCTTAAGCAGGGTTGATTTTCCTGCACCGTTTTTACCGATAATACCCAAAACATCACCCTGCTGCACTTCAAAATTTATATCTTTCAATGCCCATACATAATCGCTTACTCCTTTATGGGCACGGTCATTCACCTCACCGATCTTCAGGTAAGGATCCTCCTTGCCACGGATAGACGTCTGCCACCACCTGTTCAGGTCATGGCTGATAGTGTGGGTGGATACCAGTCCCAGGCGGTATTGTTTGGATATATTTTCGAATTTAATAGCACTACTCATAATTGTCCGCTAATTTATTTTTTCCCAGATAATTGTAATTAATAAAAGAAATTAAAAGAGTAATATTCATGGATTACTTAAATTAAAAAGAATTGTCCACAGATTACTCAGATTACATGGATTATTCTTTTGTCAATTTATAAACTTTATCTATTTAAAACAGATAATAAAAAGTAATTAACTGAACTTTCGCAAGCTATATTAGCCCGCTTGTGATAG
>Ga0302215_10001427_pt1 | contig 17102 bp, 14 predicted proteins | sample II_Fen_N3_1_FD_194580 | JGI IMG/M metagenome (GOLD analysis project Ga0302215, IMG submission 194580) | Peat permafrost microbial communities from Stordalen Mire near Abisko, Sweden - II_Fen_N3_1 | ecosystem: Environmental > Terrestrial > Soil > Wetlands > Permafrost | place: Sweden: Abisko...
GTTTTATTCACATCCCCCAGTTGCGCAAACTTCACTGGGGGTTATTCACATTTAACTCCTTCGGAGTTATTCTTTGAATTTTGATATCACAAATTAGGGGCGGTCTAAGCGCCTATACCAATTTATTTTTTTAAATTACTGCAAAGATACAGTTAAAAGCCCGAAAATGAAAATGTTGTTCGACTCATAGTGTTATAATGTTCATTAAATGTAACAAAATATATGCATTGAAATTAATTCATCATTTAACCTTCAATTTCTATTCTAACCAATTTGTAATTCGCCAATTTACCACATAAAAAATCCGATGCAAAGTTTGCATCGGATTTTTTATAATTTAATTTCGTTCAATTACTTAACAATAGAAAGGAAAGTATCATCAGTTGCAAATTTCGAGAATTCAATATCTTTTAATGCTTTCAATCCTAACGAACGATCAGATTTTACAGCAGTTCTTAAGTTGCTATAAACTGCCTCCCGATCACTTGTACGAGCTCCAACAATTGCACCAATATAAGAAGTCATTCCATCAGGTTGAGCTACGGCAGATAAAGTCTTGCGAGCTCCACTATAATCTGCATTCAATACTTGAACCAAAGCAGCGTTATTAGTTGCTGCTGATCCAAAATAAGTTTTAGCTTTCGCATAATCACCTTTTATAACACTAATAGTACCCAAAGCCTGACCTACATTACCTGTAGTCCCTGCAGCTTTTCCCAAAGAGACTTCAGCCTTAGCTAAATCGCCACTTGCTAATGAAGTTAAACCTGAATTGTAATTTGCATCAGCCGATTTCGGATCGATTTCCAATGCTTTCGCAAAATAACGAGAAGCATCAGCCACATTTCCTTGTTGATATTTTACATTACCTAAATTATTGAAACCACGAATATCGCTTGGATAAAGTTCAGTCACTTTTTGATAAATAGCTGCTTTCTCATTCAAATCAGTTGTCAATGTTGCAGCAAACAATAATTCTTCAACAGAAAGTTTTGATGGATCGTTTTTTGCTAATTGGGTAAGCTCAACATCTGATTTGCCTGTTACATCAATTGTCAATTTCATGCGAGAGCGTCGTAATTGAGGAAGGATTTGTTCTGCAATACTTTTATAAGCAACCGATAGATTTTTAATTTCACGCTCACGTTGTTCAGGATCTTGGTACATTGACAATACACGCAAGATAACTTGTTTGTCTTGAATGTTAGAACTTTCCATTAAACTTTGGAAACCTGCCCAGTCTTCAGCTGTAAATTTCGAGTCCATTGTAACAGAAGTTTTAAGTTTCTTCAATTCTTTATTAAAGAAATCAACAGTTACTTTTTCTCGTTTTTCAGCCAAGTTGGTATTTAAATCAATACCACCATCTGGAGAAGCATAACCTGAGACTTGAAATGAAGCAATTTGCTTGTTTTGAGAATCTTTTACATCTTTAATCTTTTGAGTTAAGGAAACGACATCAGCCGAACTAGCCTCAGTTTTACGAAGATCTGATTTTTGAATAAGGAACATAATATCTGCTTCTTGCATTTCCTGAATTACGCGTTGAAATTTATCTGCAAACATTACCGGGGTATTTTCCTTTGCGCTGGTTGACACTAATTGAGATGTTGCAATTATACCATCAGCTACTTTTACACTAGGTAATTGATAGGTTTTCTTTTTTTGAACTACACTAAATTCTAAATACAGTTCTGAATTAGACATTTCGGGAACATAATCGAAAGAAGCCTTTATTGAATATGAACCACCTGTTTTAAAAACAATAGATTTATCATTACCAACAACTTTTTCACCTTGAAAATTAACTGATTTACCTTTAACTTCCTTACCGTTGAATTTCAAAACAGGAGTTACAGTCAATGTAGCTTGTTTGTTGAAATACTTTTCTGGAAATGTACTTGTAATGGTTGCATCCACTTTACCACCTTTAACTTCAAGTGGATTTGGATTACATTTAAATAAGCTAGGATCTAATGCGGTTAGGTCTTTGCTACAAGAGCTGAAAACTAACGCTAGTACCATAGAAACCGCGAAAAATAATTGCTTTCTCATAAATTTTTGTTTTTGTTATAAATTATTTAATTTCAATTTTTGTATATATAGGCCACAAATATACTATCTTTCAGTGAATTTTGACTTACTTTGCAAATGATTTTGACATTTTTTTGTGAATAAAGTTACAAAAAGGTCAATTTTCATTTCAATATCATCCTAAAGTGTTGTTTTTTTGAATCTCTAAGAATTATCATGCATAAATTTACACGCAATATTCATCGATTATTCATTTCATTTCATTATTTATCCCTTAGCCGATTAATAAATTTATGTAATTTAACTCTGTCTTATTTACTTTCATTTTCCAAACTACAAAAAATTCAAAATCGCCTTCCTCACTTTATTTCTATAGAATCTGCAAATTTTTGCAACTTGAGTTGTCCTGAATGTGTAGTTGGAAATCAACAACCGCCCAAATCTACACAAGCTACTTTCGATATGCAAATGTACAAAAATGTGATAACTGAATTAAAACCTACTTTGCTCCATGTAATCTTTTATTTTCAAGGAGAACCATTCATCAACAACCGTTTGAATGAAATGATACATTATGCCCATACTGCAAGAATTTACACATCTACATCAACAAATGGTCAATTTTTAACTGATATAAAAGCTAAAGAAATCGTTCTTTCAGGCTTGGACAAACTGATTATTTCTGTGGACGGTTGCACACAAGAAGTGTACCAAAGTTACCGGATTGGTGGAGATCTGGAAAAAACACTCGAAGGCATTAAACGTGTTGTTGCTTGGAAAAAAGAACTAAAGTCTGTTACTCCTTTGGTAGAAATACAATTTTTGGTACTTAAAACCAATGAACATCAAATGAAAGAAATGAGACATATAGTTAAAACTATTGGTGCTGACCGACTAACCTTCAAAACTGCCCAGCTTTACGACTACGAAAGTGGACATGTACTTCTTACCACAAAAGATAAATACGCCAGATATAAAAAAGATACTGATGGAAAATATAAGATAAAAAACAACCAGCCGAATCGTTGCTGGCGCCTTTGGAATGGATTGGTAATTAATGTTAAAGGAGAGATTTTACCGTGTTGTTTTGATAAAAAAAACGACTTTTCATTTGGTAATATTCGAGATAATTCAGTATTTAAAATTTGGCATAATAAAAAAGCTTCCGATTTTAGAGAAAAAATTCTCTACAACCGAAAGCAAATTGAAATGTGTAAAAATTGTACCAGTAAATAACAGATTTACGGGCATACCTTCACAAAACACTATTTGTTTTAAAATTAGATTATACTTTAAATAATTGTTTCCACTCCTCTTCCTTAAAACCGACTAAAACAGTTTCACCCGCGAGTAAAATAGGACGTTTGACCATCAATCCATTGGAAGCGAGAATATCAATCAGTTCATCTTCTTTAAGAACTTTCACTTTGTCTTTCATATTTTGCTCTTTATAGAGCAAACCACTGGTATTGAAAAATTTACTAATTGGAAGTCCGCTTTGTTTTATCCACGTTTTTAATTCCAAACTTGTTGGATTTTCTTCCTTTATTGGACGAAAACCATGCTTAATTCCATTTGCTTTCAGCCATTTTCCGGCTTTTTGACAAGTACTACATTTAGGGTAACAGAGAATAATTGGATTCATAATACTTGCATGTTTAATTAATCGTCTATCATCAATAATGGCTGTAGTAAACAGAATCAATTAAACCAATCAACAAAATACTATTTAAACAACGCTTTAAACAAGTCATTTCCATTAACATACACAAGTAAGGCCATTAACAGAAAGAAACCGGTAGTCTGAGCATATTCTAAGAACTTATCATTCGGTTTTTTTCCGGTTATCATTTCGTATATCAAAAACAAAACGTAACCACCATCTAACGCCGGTATTGGTAAAAAATTCATAAACGCCAGAATTATTGAAAGAAAAGCGGTCATCGACCAAAAGATTTCCCAATCCCACACTTTAGGAAATAGTTTACCAATAGACCCGAAACCTCCTAATTGCTTGGCACCTTCTTTGGTAAATACAATTTTAAATTGCTTAACATAGCTTGTCAGTATATCCCAACCTTGTTGAGTACCAGCAGGAATAGATTCTAAAAAACTATATTCAACTTTCTTTGTAGGCATATCGACAAAAGCGGTACGAATTGCAACTCCTATTTTTCCTTTATCGTCAGGCTGAACTCTTGTCTTCATCGGTTGTCCATTGCGAACAAAATTTAATTCAATTTGAATATCACGCGCCAGATCTAATTCCGTAGAGATATCTTGAAATATAAATAATTGTTTGCCATTAATACCAGTAATACTGTCACCAGCCTGCAGATTAGCTTTTGCAGCGGGTTTACCCAATGACACTTCTTCTATCACAAATGGATAGCGAATCGAAATTAGATCTGATTCTTGTGCTGCCAATACTTTTTGACTTATATTAACCGGCAAAACAATTTCGATTTGTTGATTATCTCGCAATACGGTTACATTTCGCTTGCCTTCAATAATGAGTTTTTCAACAATGTCCGATCGTAACTCTATTGGATTTCCATCAATATTTAATATCTTATCGCCATTTTTAAAACCACTTTCAATCATGGTTTTCGAGAATTGAAGTCCGTATTTTGCATTTTCGATTGGTAAATACTCTTTACCCCAGGTAAATAAAATAGCAGAATAGATAATTAGCGCCAAAATAAAATTCACCAATACTCCACCGGTAATAATGGGTAGCCGTTGCCAAACAGAACGCGAACGATATTCCCACGGTTGTGGTACAGCTGCTAACTGACTAATATCCTTCGTTTCATCCACCATGCCTGAAATTGAGCAATAACCACCCAGTGGCAACCAACCAATTCCCCATTCAGTGCTTTCGGGATATTTACGCCAATCACCTTCGGGTAATTCTGATGGTGGAATTTGTTCCATTACCGGTTTCCGTTTACCATCCAAAATTGCATCACCATCGGCATCTAATTTAGGACGTTCATTAGCAGGAACATTTTTAGCAAAGAACTTTACATCCCAAATACCATTAATTTTTTTAGCTCGAATTAGTGAGATATTCGGATTAAAGAACATATAGAACTTTTCTACTCGAACCTTAAATAGGCGCGCAAAGGCAAAATGCCCTAACTCGTGTAACACTACAAGGATTGAAAGACTTAGAATAAGTTGTAATGCACGGATAAAAAATGTTTCCATAAAAAAAGTTTAGCCACCAAACCTAATTATTATGTAAGTATCGGTTCGGTAAGTTTTTATTAGTAAGTATTTATAAAATATAATTCAATTTAAAGCCTAATGGAGAGATTTTAATATTCAATCCTTTTCCATTAAAAAAAGGTATTCATGATGCTTTTCATCATTTTTAAGCCATTCATTAGTTGAGCGCATACTGCTCATTACATTTCTTTTATAATCAATCAGCTTGATTTCAAGTAATTTACCGGATTCTGATATAATATCTATTAGTTGTTGCTTACTGGCTCTTCCACCAGAACTATAAGATAACAGCAAATAGTGTGAATTTGTTTCCTCAATTAGTTTTTTCAGAGCTAACATGGCTATAAAATCACCAGTAAGATTCTTTCTAAACTCTTCAAAAACAGATCCGGAAATAAGATCTCTTGTATCTTCTCTTCGATTAGCTTTACCAAAAAGAGGCGGTTCATCATTTTTAATAATAGTTGTCCACAAATGATAGTAAGCCGAATAACGGACTCTGCTAGGTGGCATTTTTTCGTTATTGGAACCATAAGGTGGATCGAAATAAGCCAAATCGTACCTATTGTTAGCTACTGTATTAAAAATATCATCCCGAATAACACAGTTTTTACCTATTTGTGTAAACCGCTGGGGAAGTACCATTTTTAAATCCTTGAACGAACGCACTGACCAATCGGACAAATATGCAACATAATGCCCCATAGTGTTATCTACCTTATCCATGGCATAAATAAGACTTGTAAGCAACACACATTTATCATCCCAAGGCAAATTCAGAACCTCAATTTCATTGCGTATTGCATCCAGTTTTCTTGTGTTTTTTATCTGGAAAGGCTTTTTTGCCTCGTTTATTGCTCCACCATAATTTTCGGTAAACCAACCGTCAATTCCCTGCAAATTATTTAAATGATTAATTATATTTTGATAATAATCATCTGTTTGTTTCGACATTAAATAGCAAGTAGCAAAAACTTCCGACCATATTGAAATGTCGTTAGAAGTTGTTGAATAACCCAACCGAGCAAAAGCTTGCGAAACACGTGTGGAGCCACTAAATCCATCAAGAACGGTATCAATTCCATTTAATTGACCAACCAAATCAAAAATATAAGGTAATAACTTGAGTTTTGAACCTGCGTATTTAATGCCTTCGGTTTTAGAAATTTGCATATTAAATTTGGCTACTTAACCATCTCTTTGGTTAACACACGTACCAATTCATCCGTTTTTACATAATCATTGTAAGTTGGTTTGGCAATAAAATTGGCTTTTGCCATCACAGTTTCAATAATATCACTCATTTGTAAAAAGCCAATTTTATTTTTTAAGAATTCAGCCACAACTACCTCATTCGCAGCATTGAGAATACAAGGCATGTTTCCACCTTGTTCCATTGCATAATAAGCTAAAGCAAGATTTCGGAAACGTTCCAAATCGGGTTTTTCGAAAGTAAACTGAGAACAAAGATCAAAATCGAAGCGGGAAAAATTGGTTTTCAACCGATCGGGATATGTAAGTGCATACTGAATTGGCAGCTTCATATCAGGCATTCCGAGTTGAGCTTTGATAGACCCATCGGTAAATTGCACCATCGAATGTATGATAGATTGTGGATGAACAACCACCTGTATTTGCTCTGGCAAAACTCCAAAAAGCCATTTAGCCTCAATGATTTCAAATCCTTTGTTCATCAAACTAGCTGAATCGATAGTAATTTTGGCTCCCATTTCCCAGTTTGGATGTTTCAGCGCCTGCTCACTTGTAACATGCTCCAATTCATCTAATTTCTTAGTTCTAAAAGGTCCGCCGGATGCTGTTAGAATCAATTTCTCAATCGGATTATTTCCTTCTCCGGCCAGACATTGAAATATAGCTGAATGCTCCGAATCTACGGGGATTATTGCAGCTTTATGTTGAGTAGCTAAGTCACAAATCAATTCGCCGGCAACAACTAGCGTTTCTTTATTGGCTAACGCAATTTTCTTTCCGGCCTTGATGGCATTAATTGTAGGCTTTAATCCTGAAAAACCAACCATAGCTGTTAGTACAATATCAATAGGTTGCATCTCGGCTACCTGAGCTATGGAGTCAGATCCTGCAAATACTTTTATAGGTAAATCTGATAATGCATCTTTCAATTGATTATAGTAGCTTTCGTTTCCGATAGCCACCATTTCGGGACTGAACTTACGTGCTTGTTCAATGAGTAAGTCAACATTATTATTCGCTGTAAGGGCATACACTTCGAACAACGAATCGTTTGCAGCAATCACTTCCAGAGTTTGAGTTCCGATAGAACCTGTTGAGCCTAAAATTGCTATTTGTTTTTTTGGATTTTTTTCCATGTGTTTTCCGATCCTACTCCTTTGAATTACCTCTTAATTTTCACTGATCTAGAATATAATAACATCTTCCGGATTAACAGGTTTGCCTTGTTTCCATAACTCGAAATAGAACTGAGCACCCGTTTTTTTACCTGAATCTTCACCGGTTATCGCAATGCATTCACCAGCTTTCACCTCATCGCCTACCTTCTTCATCAAACGTGTGTTATTTTTATAAATTGAGATATAATTATTTTCGTGTTGTACCTGAATTACCCAACCAAAATCGAATGTAAATGCAGCATAAATCACCGTTCCACCTAAAACACTAAGTACACTTTCGTTAGGCGAAGTTATCATATACATACCGAATTGCTTCTCCGATAAATTAAAAGAAGACGAAATAACTCCACGTGTTGGGCGGAAAAAGACATACATATTCTCATTGGGCTTTGTTTCAAGACTTCCCAGATTAAATTTTTCTTCTTCCTCAAACTTATCAACAAAAGCTTTTTCCTTTTTCGATTTTTCGATGAAAACTCGTGCCTTTTCTTTTAACTCAACAGAGTCCAACGATGCAATGGAGTCAGGTTTAATTTTACCATTAATAATTTCTTTTAAGATCCCTAAATAACCGGATTGCAAGTTAAGTTGTTGAACCATAGAATCGGCTCGCATAGACTCTTGAATAATTATTGTACGGTTTCCCGAATCGCCATAACCCGGCAAATACCGACTTATAGGTGTGCTGAAAATGAGTATTGTAAGTACAATAAAAGTGAGCAAAATAAAAGTTGAAACAAACATAAATACGCTGAAACGCGACAAACGAACATACCATGATTCTTCCAAAGTGTTTTCATTTAGAATGGAAACACGATATTTGAACCGCATTTTTTGTATAAAAGGAGTAAGATTATTCGTTTTCTTTTTCATTGTTACTTCACTCTAAAACCCGAATGGAGTGCAAAAGTAGCGAAATAAGAGATATAAACAAAATGGATTGAAATCGAAACATACAGTCTATTCATGTTTATTTGCAGAAAAACGAAGCACTTACCTTTCATTAACAAATCCAAGAACAAATAAACCAAAAACTCGGAGGAAATAGAACTGGATTTTATTTACTTTTGCAGCAAATAGTGAATTAGACTTTATCCAAAATCAAACATGAAACGAATTGGAATTCTTTCTGACACACACGGAATGCTCGACGAACGAGTGCTAGAACATTTTGCAAACTGCGACGAAATATGGCATGCAGGTGATTGGGGTTCGTTGGATGTGGTAAATCGGTTACAGGCATTTAAGCCTTTGCGGGGCGTGTGGGGTAATATCGACAGCTATGAAGTGCGATCTATTTTTCCGCAGCATAACCGGTTTACATGCGAAGGCGTGAAAGTATGGCTTACGCACATTGGTGGTTATCCAGGGAAATATGATCCATTGGTACGTCCGGCGATTTTTCAACAGCCGCCTAAACTTTTTGTTTGCGGTCATTCTCACATTTTGAAAGTTCAGTTTGACAAAACACTGGACTTGCTCCATGTAAATCCGGGAGCAGCAGGCAAATATGGTTTTCACAAAGTTCAAACGCTGGTAAGGCTCGAAATAGACGGTGAAAAGATACAGAATTTAGAAGTGATTGAGTTGAAATTGAAAGAGGTGGGAAAAGTTTAAAGAAGTATTTGAGAATATCCGTTAAATAACATTATATTTGCCGTTGAAAAATTAAACAATTATCCACCATGAAAAACAAATATGTAAATTTCATTTCTGACGAACATTTGCTCAATTGTATTGCAAATTTGCATAAAGCATATTTAAAAGCTAAAAACAATATCACAAAAAAGAACTTTTATAGCAATAAAGTTGACACTATCAAACTTACATTTGATGCGGAGTTTAACAGCATCGATGAAGAAAGCCTTATTGAATCTGAAATTCTAAGACAAATTGATAAATCCATCAACAACTCAATAGGAACTTTTCATGAACAAATTTTAGGTGGAATATCAGGATTTGAAGTAGGAAACTTGAGTGGCTTCGACATTAAAGCAACAGATGATACAATTTTTGCCGACATTAAAAATAAGCACAACACAATGAACAGTAGTTCTGCCGAAAGTTTATTTCAAAAATTAGCTCGTTATGCCGATACTTACAAAAAAGCCAACTGTTATTGGGTTCAAATATTAGCCAAAAGTAGTTTTAATGAAAAATGGACTGCAGAAATTAACGGTAAAGAATATAGTCACAGTAGAGTTTACAAAATTTCAGGTGACCAATTCTATACATTACTTTCAGGACAAGAAGATGCACTTTTCCAATTGTATAAAGCCCTACCTATTGCAATAAAAGATTATCTTGGGTCAATTGAACAAAACGATGGAATTTCTGAAAATTCAGCTTTAGACGAAATTAATCTAGAAATAAAATCATCAAATAGAAGCATTTTAGATCAAATTACTTTCGAAAATTATAGTTATTATTTAGGTTTTGACAAATTATAATAACGGTTCAAAAACTTTACAATTGAATATCCAACTTCTCTCCCCAAATTTACAGGTACAGCATTTCCTATTTGCTTATATTGTTGTGCTATAGAGCCATCAAATTGCCAATCATCAGGAAATGTCTGAATACGAGCATATTCCCGAACTGTAAATGGACGAGTTTCTTCAGGATGACATCTCTCTGTTTGTTTTTGTGCAGGACTGCAAGTTAATGTTAAACAGGGTTCATCCCAGCCAATACGCCTTGCAATTCCCGTTTTTCCTCCACCAAGATGAAAACTTCCACCCATAAATTCTTTTTGAATTTCTACGGGTAAATCTCTCCAATACCCTTTGGGCGGGACTAAATCTAATACATCTTTTTTACTTTTTGGATATTTAGCTCCAATTGATTCCGGTACATTACAATTATACAATTCTCCTTTTTTGAGGGCATCTTTTAAGTTGTATATGGTTTTGTAAGGTCGGGGATATTCATATTTTATCGAAATATCTTTTCGAACTCCTACTAAAATCAAACGTTCTCTTTTTTGTGGAACTTTATAGTTAATCGCTTTCAAAACCTCATAAGGCATCACATTATAACCAATTTCATCTAAAATAGAAATCATTCCTTGTAAAGTCTTGCCATTTTCATGACTTAAAAGACCACGAACATTTTCACCAATACAAATTGGAGGATTTACTTCTTTTACTACTCTCGCAAACTCATAAAAAAGAGTGCCTCGAGCATCTGCCAAACCTAATTTTTTTCCAGCATAACTAAAAGCCTGACAAGGAAAACCACCAGTAACAACATCCACTTTATTGTGATATTTTGAGAAATCCAATGTTTTAATGTCGCCTTCCAAAACCTTCCAATATGGTCTGTTTTTCCGTAAAGTATTACATGCCCATTTATCAATCTCGTTTAATGCAATACATTCGATGCCTGCCTTTTCCATACCTACAGCCAAACCACCAGCACCCGCAAAGAGTTCTAACACGGTATATCTATTTTCAGGTTCAACGTAATTCGTTACTGTTTCAATCTCTCTATGATTTAAGAATTCTGAAAATAGAATTTCAACCTGCTCTTTTTTATAAACCCTATAATTACTAATTGGCTCACGAACCGCAGTTAATTTACCCTCTCTATCCCAACGCCTAAGTGTTTCCTTACTTTTACCAATTAATTCAGCAGCCTCCGACAATGTTAAGTATTCATTCATAACCATATAGTTTAACCTTATACAATGGTTACAAATTTACGGTAATAAAGTCAATAATAAAATATCTGAAGATAAATAAAACAATAATTAACAGTTATATAGACATCCAAAATAAAAGCATTAGCTCAATTACCATAAACACTCCTGTCACATCGGTTGAACGACTGATTACAAAAATCCCTTTGCATTTCTTTTGCAAAGGGATTTTTGTAATCACAATCGGAATTAAACAAGAAACAATTAAAACTTCAAATCAACCTAAACAGAGATTTATCTCATTCCTCCCATCAACTTTTGTAACCACTTGGAAAGGGCAAAAAGAATGATTGACGCAACGCCCGACATGACAACAAATAATATAAAGAAGTCGTACAAATTGGTCATTGTATAGCCAAGGAACGATGTTGGTTGTTTGTCAGGGTACAAAGAACTCAATGTGCCAGCTAGATAATTGGCAAAAGAATTTGCCAGAAACCACACTGCCATAAGCAAAGACCCAAATTTTATAGGTGCCATTTTATTTACAAGCGAAAGTCCAATTGGCGATAAACACAATTCGCCCCATGTATGCAATGTGTACATACCTATCAACCAAATCATACTCACTTTTATACCCGGGGCAACATCTTTCACTCCAAATGCAATCCATAAATAACCTAATGAAAGAAGGAACAATCCCATGGCCATTTTGGTTGGAGCTGCCGGTTCGTACTTCCCTAATTTCAACCAGAGCCATGCAAATATTGGCGCAAAACTTACCACAATTATTGAATTAAGCGATTGGAAAGTACTTGCAGGTAAATCATTTAAGCTAAATTGTTTTTTGCTACCCAATATGACTGACAAAATTCCATATAAAACGGCTATGGCAAATGCTGATAATATTACATACAAGGTTTTTCTTAATCTACTATCTTCGTCGGAGTTAAGCCCTGATTTTGTAGCTTTGAATAATTTCGCAATAAAAAATAGCGCTACTAAACCAAGCGGATAAATAATCCACGTTGGTATAACCAGTCCTAAATGGCGGTTAGTTTGTTCGTCGGCAAAAAACGTAAGTGAAGCTCCGGCTTGTTCAAATGCACTCCAAAAAAATATCACAAAGAATGCCACAATAAAAATAACTGACACTCGGTTTTTTTCGACTTTATTCAATGATTTATCTGTTATTATAATCCCGAAAATAAATAAGGTAGCCAAAACCAGTAGATAAGGCAGAAATACAAAAACTTTCGCATCTATGTAGAGCATCCCTATAGCAAGAGTTGCAAAAGCTGCCAATCCTAAAATCACAAAAAAAGGCTTCGACCAGTAAGCATGTACCCCAACAGGAGGTCGACCAAGCACATTTTTATTGGGGTCAATAACATATTGTTTGGCAAACGCAAGCTGAACAACCACGCTGGTAAGCATACCAATGGCACCTGCTAAAAAAGCCCATTTAAAATCTCCCGGATGACCTGTATCTCCTACAAGACCGCACACAAAAGGACCTAACGCTCCACCAACATTGATACCCATATAGAAAATGGTGTAAGCAGAATCGACACGACGATCACCTTTAGGATATAATTGACCTACTAATGAGGAAATATTGGGTTTGAAAAAACCATTACCGGCAATCATCAACCCTAAACCACTAAAAAAGAACATGGTAGAAATACCGGGCGAAGTTACATAGGTGTGACCACAGAGAAAAAGTAGTATTTCGCCCAATGCCATTACAAGTCCACCAGCAATGATAGACCGTTGATTTCCCCAGTATTTATCGGCAATAAAGCCACCAATAAGCGGTGTTAAGTACACCAAACTTGTATAACTACCATATAAATTAGACGCAAAAGCTTTATCGAACAGCAGTGCCTTAGTCATGAATAAAACTAAAACGGCACGCATACCGTAATAGTTAAAACGCTCCCACATTTCGGTGGCAAATAAAACATACAGCCCTTTTGGATGGCTTAATTTAGGATCATTTGTTGACATATATTATTTATTTTCAATTAAATACTACCAATAAAACTTAATAAAAAATGAACGCTGAAAATTCGGCGTTCACCTAACTTCGGACTCTTAGTTAACAAAGAGTTTACAAAAATAATCATTTTGATTGGAAAAAGAGCGAAGATAAACCGCCAAAATTACATTTTTAAACGGTTTTCTTGCAAAAACTCCAATTCATTTTTTGAATTAACGCTTTTTACTAAGTTGGATTGTCACCTTTTCTACTTTTCCTCCAAGTGGCGGATTAAGTTTCGAGAGTTTTATTTCCAATTCTTGAATTTGTGGAAAATCATTAAAAATACTATCTAAAATCCTTTGTCCCACATGTTCAATCAGTTTCGAAGGGATATTCATCTGTCCTTCAACTACATCGTAAACGATTTGATAATTCAACGTATGCTCCAACTCATCGGTTTTACCGGCATGAGTTGTATCCAGTTCCATAGTAACACTGACAATAAATGTATTGCCAAGTTCACGTTCATGCTCCAAACATCCATGATAGGCATGAAACTCCATGTTTTCGAGAGAAATTTTGCTCATAAGAGTATTGTCAAATTGTTGAAATATTCAATTGTTCAAATGAAAATAAAAAATTAAGATACTTCGCTACAAAAATCACCATCATGTAAATACGTTCTAACTTTATCGCCTTGTTTTACTTGTCCTGCAGATGTAATTCGTTTTCCATTCAATGTAGTTATTGAATAACCGTGCTTAAGCAAAAAAACAGGCGAATGAGTCTCAATATTTTTCTCCAGCAAAAGTAACTTATTATTTTGCTTTAGCAATTGCAGACGTATATTAGATTGTAAACGGCTTTTTTGACGTTCCAGCAAATGAGTTTTTTGTACTACCCAACCCCGCAAAGTTTGTTTAATGCGCATTTGCGATTGATCGATAAATCTGTATTCATTTTCTATCCTGTTTTTGAGAAGATAACGAATATCGGAGAAAATATCAAGAACTTGATTTTCTGCTTCCTGCATAGTTGAGATCAAAAATTCAGCAACTGCTGTTGGAGTTTTCACACTAGTATGAGCCACCATATCCAAAATGGAAATATCGCGTTGATGACCAATTCCTGCAATTATTGGCAAAGGAAATTGAGCACAATTCAGCGCTAGATCATAAGAATCGAAACATGCTAAATCAGTAGTTGCTCCTCCACCCCGAATAATAACGACCACATCGAACAAATCAATGTGTTCATATATTCTTTCTAACACAGAAATAATAGATGCTTCGGCTTGCTCGCCCTGCATAATTGAAGGAAACAATTTAGTGTAAAAAGCAAAATGTGAAGGATCATTATTCAACTGATTGCAAAAATCGTCGTAACCGGCAGCTGTTGCCGACGAAACGATGGCAATGCGTTGAACTAGTTGTGGCAATGGCAATTGTTTATTCATTTCCACAATGCCATCCGCTTCCAGTTGACGTATAATTTTCAACCTTCGGGCAGCCATTTCTCCAATGGTAAATGTAGGGTCAATATCACGGATATTCAAACTAAAACCATAAACTCCGTGAAATTCTACCGTCACCGCTACCAATACATTTAAGCCTGCCCGAAGCGATTGACCCGTACTGCTTTCAAAATACGGTTTCAGCATTCGATACGTATTAGCCCATATTGTTGCTTTAGTTTTGGCAAGTAAAGAGTCAGAATCACTGTCTTTTTCAATCAATTCTAAATAACAATGTCCACCCGGGTTTTCGCGCAGTTCACTTATTTCGGCACGAATCCACACAGGTTTATCGAACCCCAAACGAATGGTTTCCTGTATCTGAGCGGTAAGTTCTGAAAGAGTTATTGAAGTCATAAATTAATTAATCAATTAATTTGGTTATTATCTAATTATCACTTTATGGGTACTTGTTTTTTTATTACCGGAAATATTTACAACATATATTCCAGGCAATAGTTTAGTGACATTTAAAACTGTTTCCGGTTCATTTATGAGCTGACTAATTTGCAAACTTCCAGAAATTGAATATATTCTAATTAAATTGTTTTGCACACCCCAGTCATCAAATAACCGAATATGAATTGTTTTATCATCGTTATTAAATCCAATAACTACATCTTTTGTTTCAGCAATTTTCAGACCATTTAGGAATGGTAACTTTGCTAATGCTGTTTCGAAATTAGGAATTCCATAACCCATTAGTTCTGTTGGACTTTTGAATAAACTCCCGCTTTCAAACACTGCAGTTAGAAGCGTGTGTATATCGCAATGAGGATAAGTGGTTTTAGATGCTTGCAAAAAACAAGCCATCATACCTGCCATAATAGGTGAAGCAAATGAAGTTCCATTCCCATAAGATGTAACACCAGATGTGCTAACTACAGCAGCCGCTGTCCCCATCGAGCAGATTTCAGGTTTTACACGATTATCTGAACTGGGTCCAAATGACGTAAAATAACTTGGAATTCCAGCTGAAGTAATCGCTCCAACAGATATTATGCCCTCTGCATCGGCAGGTGAACCAATGTATTTCCAAACTTTAGCACCGTCATTACCGGCACTATTACAAACAATTATTCCTTTTTTAGCTGCTAATTCGGCAGCCCTACTGGCGCGAGAAACTTTACCGTTCATATCGGCATACGTGAAGTTCATTGTTGGATCATCGAAAGTTGTGTAACCCAAAGATGAATTGACCACATCTACTCCCACGCTATCGGCAAATTCAATGCCCGAACACCAGAAGTCTGTTTCTACCAAATACTCTGTTGGTGCGTATTCCGTACGAATAAGCCAAAAAGAAGCATCAGGAGCTGTACCAAGAAATTGTCCCGGCAAATTTCCGGTCATAGTCGACAAAACCATAGCGCCATGTGCATCTTCTGCATAAATATTGGAACTTGGATTAATAATATCTTTCGTTCCTAACAACCGACCTTGCAGTCGCAAACTATCGAAAGCAGAGTTTACATTTACATTATTAAAACCGGCATCCAATACGCCAATAAGTATATTTTTTCCGCGATAACCAAGATTATGTAAATACTTACCATTCATCTGATCGATTTGTGTGGTGGCTGTTCCATAATCTATATCAGTCTGATTTTTAGCTTTCATAGCCGGCACAAGTGGAGCACCTTCTAATTTTCCGGTATACTGCACAAATTTCACAAAAGATAGTGTGCGAACCTGACTCATTATGGCTGAATCGGAGACCAACACGGTGACTCCATTCATCCATTTACTACGATTATGAACAGGAACACCCAGGTTTTCAATTTGCTGCAAATAACCTGAATTAATAGGTAAATCAGTAGAATCAATACTCAGCGAAAGATTCTCACGACGGGTAATAGCACGCGCCGAAAGAAATTCTGAAGGTTTTGACAAAGAATAAGACGAGTTATTTTTATTGGCTAATTGAACATAAAAATAATAATTCGTTCCAACCGCCGGCATTGAAGCTGTTAGAAACGACAGAAATACAATGATAATGTGGATATTGTATTTTAAAATTATTGTTGTTTTCATAAAGCGGTCGGTTTTGTTGGTACAAAAATACTGTTTTTTATGATAGGTTGAACATTGTTTGAAATCACAATAAAAATTAAAACATCAATTTCAATGAACAACAGCTACGAATAATTCGTAGTTTTGCGAAGTATTCGTAATAAATTTGATTTTAATCCGTTATAGAATATATAATAATACAGAATATGGAAAAACTAACAAATCAGGAAGAAGAAATGATGCTGATTATATTTCAGCAAGGCAAAGGATTTATCAAGGATTTTATTCTACTCA
>Ga0302215_10001428_pt1 | contig 17100 bp, 14 predicted proteins | sample II_Fen_N3_1_FD_194580 | JGI IMG/M metagenome (GOLD analysis project Ga0302215, IMG submission 194580) | Peat permafrost microbial communities from Stordalen Mire near Abisko, Sweden - II_Fen_N3_1 | ecosystem: Environmental > Terrestrial > Soil > Wetlands > Permafrost | place: Sweden: Abisko...
CCAATTCTCATCCTATTCTCATCCAATTCTCCATTAAAAACGTTATCCGGATATTATTCATATCAGGCAGGGACTTGAGTGTTCTGCGTTCTGCGTTCCGCGTTCTGCGTTCCGCGTTCAGTGTTCTGAGTTCCACAGTAGTACGAAAGTCCCTGTCAAATAAAACCTGACATCGTCGAAGAAATGTCCGTTAAAACCCAGGGTCAATATTTAAATCAGAGAATCCTAATATTGACAAAAGGAAATACTCATCTTCAAATTTTAAACTTAATAGAAAAGTAAACTCCTGCCTTCAACCATATTGTCTTATTAAAATATCATGTAACAAGTTGATAAAAAGGAGAAAAATTGAAGTTAAGGGGGGTATATTTATCTACTGAGTCCTCGCGATCTGGAGATCGAACAACAATAAAGATAACTTGAAGCAACGACATTCCGAAAAATGCTTGAAAACACGAAAATACAATTGCTTTATTTACATCACATTGCAATGAGTTATATAATAGGGCTTAAAAAATAAGGTTTTTAATTCTGTGTTTGAACAGTTTGAAGTTTTAGGTTCAGATTCATCGGATATTATGGACATTGAAGATATTCAATCTAAATAATCTGTGTAAATCTGTTTAATCTGTGGACAATCTATTTCTTAATTTCTTTCATTAAAAAATAATCTGTGGAAATCAGCCTCAACAGGACAGCATGCGGATAATCATATAAAAAATTATTGTGAACTTAGTGAGATAATATTTAACAAAAAGGATTTAAAATATATTGGTTTGTAAGAATATTAAATATGCTTAAATACATGACCAGGCAGGATTTTTTCAAAATATGAATTTACTTTTAAATTCAGATTGTTATGTATTACGAAAATTCATTTTTTCTTAATTTAAGAAATAACCGTAAGTATGCTTATGGTTATTTTTTTTGGTTTAAATCAAATTAATATAGAAAATAGATTTTTAGTATCTTTGCGTCTTAAAAAAAGAAATGTTTGGTAAATTACTTTCGGGAGAGGCATTTATAGCGATTCGTAACCGCAATTTCAGGTATTTCTTAGGGTATCGTTTTTTTATGACTATGGCTACACTTATGCAATCGGTGATAGTCAGCTGGCATATGTATTTCCTGACAAAAAATGTACTTTGGTTAGGTATGATTGGATTAGTGGAAGTATTACCACAAATATCTATCGCATTATTTGCCGGACATTATATCGATATCTGGAATCGAAAAAAGATAGTTCGCAATACCACGTTCCTTTTATTAACCGGTTCAGCAATTTTGATGCTATATAGCATTGAGTCCTTTCATTCGTTTGAGCATTTGGGAGTATGGCCGATATTTATAACCATTTTCCTTACCGGATTATCACGTGGTATCCTGATGCCTGCAAACACTGCCTTAATAGGTCAATTAGTTGATAAAAACAATTATGCAAATGCTGCCACCTGGAGTAGTGCCAACTGGCAGGTAGGAGCGGTAGTTGGTCCTGCCATTGGAGGTTTGATCTATGGTTTTTCTACTATTACAGTTGCCTATTGTTCAATATTTATTCTTTATCTTATTTCACTTTTTATTTTTAGCAGTGTAGAAATTGCACATATTGTAACAGAAACTCCTGTTGGAAAAGAAGATATGTTCAGTCGTATACGCGAAGGGATTCAGTTTGTTGTAAAATCTCCTGAATTAATGGGGGCATTCACTCTGGATATGCTGGCTGTATTTTTTGGTGGAGCAGTAGCTATGCTTCCAGTTTTTGCTTCTGATATTTTGCACGTCGGACCCGAAGGACTTGGATTTCTGCGTGCATGTCCTGCTTTGGGAGCCATTATCATGTCATTTTACCTGATGTTTCATCCCCCTTTGAAGAATAGTGGCAGGACACTTTTGTTAAGTGTTGCGGCTTTCGGGATCTGCATGATCGGATTTGCATTTTCCAGTGTGTTCTGGATATCGGGTCTGTTGTTGTTGATGAGTGGACTTTTCGATAATGTCAGTGTAGTTATTCGTGGCACTATCCTTCAACTCTACACTCCTGAACACATGCGGGGAAGGGTGGCATCTGTCAACAGCATTTTTATAGGTTCTTCAAATGAACTGGGGGCATTTGAATCGGGTATGGCTGCCAAATTAATGGGATTGGTACCTTCTGTAGCTTTTGGAGGTATTATGACTCTGATAGTAGTTGTCGGTACTGCAAAGTTCAATCCGGTATTACGGAAATTGTCGTTGAAATAAAACGAATCAATTTAATTCTGATCATTTATCCCTGAAATCTGTTGACTTAATCAATAATTAGTTAAATAGTTAATTGGTTAATTGGTTAATTGGTTGATTGGTTAAATAGTTAATTGGTTAATTGGTTAATTGGTTAATTGGTTGATTGGTTGATTGGTTGATTGGTTAATTAGTTAAATAGAAGGATATTCAGATTTACCATTTATTCAATTACTATAAATTAGTCAACTTAATCAACCAATCAACTTAATTAACCAATCAACTTAATCAACTTAATCAACCAATCAACTAATTTACTTCTTCCCCCTGAGAGCTTTGCGTTCCGTTCTTTTCCTGACAGCTATTGAAAACAGGATAGAAGTAGTAAGTAAGCCAATAATAACCCCTAATGATGTAACATTTGAGATATGGAATGAATATCCATGTTCAATAGTGAATTCATTGATACACATTTTTAATCCAATAAATGTCAAAATGCCCGAAAGCGCGTATTTCAGATAATAAAAATAGACCATAATGCCACTCAGTGCAAAATAGAGTGATCTTAGTCCCAGGATTGCAAATATGTTTGAAGTATATACGATAAAAGGATCTTTCGAAACCGAAAGTACCGCCGGAATGGAATCCACTGCAAAGATAAGGTCGGAAGCTTCGATTACCAGCAGAGCTATAAAATAGGGAGTAGCATATAAAATCTTATCAGTTTTTACAAAAAAATGTGGCCGGGTCATATCATCAGTCACCGGAAAGATTTTTTTAAACCACTTGATTAAGAAGTTTTTATTTGGATTGTAATCATCATCTTCTTTTTCAATCAGCATCTTGATACCGGTATAAACTAAAAATGCACCGAAAATATACATGATCCAGTTAAATTGTTGGATAAGTGCTACACCTGCAAAAATAAAAATACCACGCATAACAATAGCACCGAGAATCCCCCAAAAAAGTACCCTGTGCTGATATTTTGGTTCAATTTTAAAGAATCCGAATATTAGAATAAACACAAAAAGATTGTCAACACTCAACGATTCTTCAATCAGATAGCCGGTAAGAAATTCGAGGGCTTTCACTTTGCCCAACATAAAATAGACTCCAACATTGAAAGCAGCGGCAAGACTGATCCAGAAAAGACTCCATAAAAGTGCTTCTTTTACTTTCACTACGGTGTTTTTTTTGTGAAAAACAAACAAATCGAGTGTTAACATCACTATTACAAACACTATAAACCCTATCCAAAAGCTAATACCAATTTCCATTATAAGTCAAAAATTAATTGTTATTATTACTAAACTACCAACTGAAGTTGAGTACAAAGTAACTCAATAAAACGCATATATGCAAAACAGTCCATACATAAAAGGACCTTATAAATTAATCTTAAAAGATAATATCTTAAAAATGAAAAAATAACTATCTTTGCAATATAATAGGAATATTGAATTGGTATAGGAATCAGATATATTTCGATTGTATTTTAATAATATTAATCTGTGATTTTAAAACAGGTTTCGCCTTTACAAATACGTTAAATGAACTTCATGAAAAACACACATTCCAGAACCTGGATTTTCTATGGTTTGATGTTAGCTTTATTCTGCATCTTTACGTATATTCTGTTTCAGAACAGTAAAGTTTTTGATGGAAACTTAATTGCACAGAGCAAAATTCATGGAGCTATTCAAAAAGGTCTTACTGAAAGTAATTTTGGTATGTTCAGACAATCTTTAATGAATAATATTGCCGAACCTGCTGCAATGTTATTACTTCAAATCATTTCCATCCTCATTGTATCCCGTATATTTGGATATTTGTTTGCAAAGATTGGTCAACCTACTGTAATAGGTGAAATCCTTGCCGGTATTGTATTAGGCCCTTCCCTTCTTGGTTACTTTTATCCTGAAGCATTTCATTTCTTATTTGCTGCAAAGTCACTGGGAAACCTGTATATTTTAAGTCAGATTGGACTTATATTATTTATGTTTACCATTGGAATGGAATTGAATATAAACACATTGAAAGAAAAAATCAGTGAAACATATGTAATCAGTCATGCCAGCATTCTCATCCCTTATTTTTTTGGAATGCTCATGGCATATTATGTATACGAAGAATTTGCTGCCAGACAAACTGACTTTCTTTCTTTTGCATTGTTTATCGGAATATCAATGAGTATTACGGCTTTCCCTGTCCTGGCAAGAATTGTTCAGGAGAAAGGATTATCAAAAACCCATTTAGGGACAATAGCCATCGCAAGTGCTGCAAATGATGATGTGACGGCATGGTGTATTTTAGCTGCAGTTATTGCAATATCAAAGACAGGCAGTTTTGTTAGTTCCTTGTATACTATCGGATTTGCTATAGTTTATGTAATTGTTATGTTGTTTCTTGTTCGTCCGTTTTTGAAACGGATTGGTGATATTTATAGCAACAGTGAAGTATTAAATAAAAGTATTGTTGCCTTTTTGTTGTTGATTCTTATACTTTCTGCATTTGTTACACAGGTAATAGGGATACATGCTTTGTTTGGTGCTTTTTTGGCAGGAGTTGTCATGCCTCAGTTAACACATTTCCGAAAATTAATTATTGATAAAATTGAAGATGTATCGGTGACTTTGCTTCTGCCTTTATTTTTTGTTTTTACCGGATTGCGTACTGAAATAGGATTGCTCAACACTCCTCATTTGTGGATCATATGTGGTATTTTTATTCTGGTTGCTGTGAGTGGAAAATTTATGGGCGGTGCATTTACTGCTCGTATCCTTGGAGAAACCTGGAAAGACAGTCTTTCGATAGGTATTTTAATGAATACACGTGGATTGATGGAACTTATCGTATTGAATATCGGGTATGAAATGGGAATTCTTCCACCGCCCATCTTCGTTATGCTGGTTATTATGGCGTTAGTAACAACTTTTATGACTACGCCCGCTTTATCGGTGATAAACAGAATTTTCCCTGTAAAGGATGTCGAAAAAGAATATATCATTCACCAAACGCAAGGCATTTTTAAAGTGTTGATTGCATTAGGAAATCCCGAAAACGGCAAAGCTTTACTTCAAGTCGCTAAAACAGTCCTGGACGGAACAAAGAACAGTCTGTCTGTAAATGTTTTACATATCACTCCGGGGACTGACACCAATCCAATTTACGGGGAACAGTTTTCAATAGATAGCTTCAAAGGAATAAAAGATGAAGCAATTATTCAAAGCATTCCTCTTGAAACCGAGTATAAAGTGACAGATAATATTGAATTGGGCATTGTAAAATCAACGAACTATAATAACTTTGACTTTTTGTTGGTTGGAGCAGGTATATCTTTATCAGGTATTCCATTTTTCAAAGATAGTCCGTTGTTTCAAAATGTGAAATGGCTGAACAGGATTATTAATAATATTACAAAACAACAAACTGTTTTTTATCCCGGAACATTGATAAAAGATAAAACGCGCTATTTTGTTGAAAACAGCAATTGTAGTGTGGGTGTATTTATAAACAGGGAATTTAGTAGCATTACTTCCACTTTGATATTGCTGCAAAGTGAATCTGATGAATTCTTACTTAGATATGCCCGCAGGTTGCTGAAAAACAGCAGTGAAGTAACCATAAATATACTTGATATAAATAAACTGGCTTCAACAAGTGATGTGATTCGTAAGGGCATTCATGAATTGAGGCATCAATTTCCAAATGAAGTGAAAGTAAATAAAATCACACGTTTAAGTTCAACTTTGCTTTCGAAAAACAGCTTTATGCTTATTAGCTATCAGGCATGGAATATCCTTTCAACTTCTGATAGAAAAGAAATGAAAAACATTCCTTCAACACTTATTATTAATAAAAAAGTCAGTCGCTTTCATACCGGTGCACGTAACAAAATTGTTTCAAATCAATCAATTGACCCAATTTCGGAAAATATTTAAAAAGAGGTAAGAGGCAACTACTCACTAAGAGAATTCCATCCCTGAGCCCTGAGTTCAATTTCTTCGCCTTCACGCCCAACCAATTGCAGGCCAAGTTCAGGTTTGGTGGTATGTCCAACTATGGCAACACCTTCCAAAGTTACAATTTTATCATAATCTTCAAGAGCAACGGTAAATAGTAATTCGTAATCTTCTCCACCATTCAGAGCCGCAGTTACGATACTCATATTCAGTTCTTCAGCCATAACTACAGCCTGGTAGTTAATAGGAATTTTGTCTTCATAAATGCGACAGCCTACCTTGCTTTGAGAACAGATATGCATTAATTCGGAAGATAATCCGTCGGAAATATCCATCATGGCTGTAGGCACTATTCCTTTATCACGGAGTAATTCTATTATGTCTTTTCGTGCTTCCGGTTTTAGCTGGCGTTGGAGGATATAATCCCGTTCTTCAAAATCTGGTTGTGCTTCATCATTTGCTGCAAATACAACTTTTTCGCGTTCCAATAACTGCAAACCCATATAAGCAGAGCCTAAATCGCCGGTTACGCAAATTAAATCAGTTTGTTTTGCTCCGTTGCGGTATACAATTTTATCTTCATCAGCTTCACCAATGCATGTAATACTTATTGCTAATCCGGTAAGAGAAGCAGATGTATCACCACCGATTAAATCAACTCCGTATTTATCACAGGCCAATTGAATCCCTGCATACAATTGTTCCAGGTCTTCCACCGAAAAGCGTTTTGAAACACCAATAGAGACAGTAATTTGCTTCGGCTCGCCATTCATTGCATAAATGTCAGAGAAGTTTACTACGGCTGCCTTATAGCCTAAATGCATGATCGGAACATAAACCAGATCAAAGTGAATGCCTTCCAAAAGAAGATCGGTAGTTACAAGCACCTTTTTATTCTCATAACTGAGTACTGCAGCATCATCACCCACTCCTTTTAATGTCGAAGGGTTTTCAATTTTAAACTTTTCGGTCAGGTGCTTTATGAGCCCAAATTCACCATAAGTTGATATTTCAGTTCGTGCCATGTTTCTTTTTTAAATAACAACATTTCCAAAGTCAGGAACTATGGAAATGCCGATTGATTTGTTTGAATAGAATCAGCAAGGTATTTTATCTACCCTGATTTTATGTCTTCCACCTTCAAATTCGGTAGACAGAAAGATATTGATCATTCCTTTTGCTTCATTATCAGTGATAAACCGTGCAGGAAGTGAGATTACATTTGCATCATTATGACGACGTGCCAAAGACGCAATTTCATCTTCCCAACAGAGTGCAGAACGAATTCCATTATGTTTGTTTGCTGTCATATTAATTCCGTTACCGCTTCCGCAAATGCTTATTCCAAAATCAAATTCACCTTTTTCTATTGCTATTGAAAGTGGATGTGCAAAATCGGGATAATCACATCTTTCGGAAGAATATGAACCAAAATCTTTTACTTTTGCTACCTGAATAGCTTTTAAGTGATCAAGAATTGTATTTTTTAAATCGAAGCCGGCATGATCATTGCAGATTGCAATTCGAAGTTTATTAATTGGTTTCATTGGATTTATTTATTGTTGTTGTTTCTCTTTTTAAAATAAACAGAGTCTTTTAAAAGATTTGCAAAAGTAAATATTTATTTCCAACAAACTCTCAATCCACTAAAATTAAAATACCCACTCACTTTCATTTCGAAGGTGAATGGGTATTTAAATAAAAGGTGTTTGAACAATTATTTTGGAGTCCAGACAATCGAAATATTCGAAAAACTAGTTACATTAGCCGGAGTTTGTGTGTCGGCTGTTTTTCCTTTCGTAAAGGTAAAATAATGGAAATTACCGGTACCATTATTATCGGTAAGCTCCATACACAGACGATATATACCATCATCGACTACAGTTCCACTTACATTTGTTCCATTCCAACTACAAGTGCGCGATGCATAACTTGTTTGAGTTGCCCCGATTATTGCATCGGTTGTATTTCCGGATGAAACCGTTGTCCAGTTTGTTAAGTCACTTTTTCGAGTATCTGCATATACCAGTAACGATTTTACAAAAGTTCCCGAATTGTTTTCTAACCAAATTGCTACTACATTTTTTGGAGAATAACTTCCACCGGCAGTACTTGTAAGTGTACTTACAGATAAAGCACCTTCTGTTTTAACTGCATTGTTGTTTGTTGGATCCGCTGCATCTGCCTTGGTGCAACTTGATACCATAAAAACTAATCCCATAAGAATTAAAAAAACTTTAGCTTTATTCCTTTTCATAACTTCTTAATTTAATATTATTTGAATTTGAAATATAAACTAAAACGGTAGATGCATTTGATAAATTGTCTTTGTTGTATTTATGAAATTAAGTTTAACCTATATTACTCCTTCGCCTTATAAAACAAAAGTAAACGTAATGGCTTCGATGTTTTGATATATTTGCTTATGAATTTATCTTCATTGTCAAGATTATTTTTCATTCCTTTAATGGATTTTTCCATACTTTGAATTGATTTATTAAAATCATTACTCATAGGATAGGTGTCTGATAATGTTTGTTCTGCCAATTCGAAGAATTGACGGGTTGAAGATAGAAGTTCCAGAATTTCTTCATCCTTCATAGTTAGATTCTGAAATTGTTTGTTTTTAAACCGGATGTACTTATTGTACATTTCAACACCTGCATTAAAATTATTTACCGCATTGTTGAATTTTTCAGTATTAATACCTTGTTGGTTTTGAATAACCTTATTCCGGATCATTGAATTGGTTATTCCGTATTTTTGTATCCGTTGGTTTTCCCCCGATAACTTCTCAATTATACTTAAACCGGATTGCTTTTTTATAAAATCTGAATAATTAAAGTTGGATTCTTTTGTAAGACTTGAAAAATCACCGGTTTCAAATTCTTTATGTGTAACCGGATTGTTCGAAAATTGCCAGACAGGATCAAAAGGCATATGAGTTTTAATGAATTCATCAGGCGAAATCATAAAGAAATCATCCGTGAATTGCCGGGTATATTTATTCCCGTTTAAATATCCGGAAGCCCAAGTGGCATCAATGTCATAGAATCGACCATTCATCTTTACTGCATTCCAGGCATGTGGCAGTGACATAATTTTCCCATACTGCCGTGTATACCCATCGATGATATACGATTGTACACCTGCTGACTGACAACAGGCTTGAAAAAGGGCTGAATAGTTTGCACAAACTCCTTTCCGTGTCTTTAATACTTCATCAATCAGTTGTTGTGGATCAGTATATGTTGCATTTGAATTCATTTTAGCAACATCGTAACTGATATTATGAGCTATCCAGTAATAAATTGCACGTGCTTTATCGGTTGGTGAATTCAGGCTTTTAGTCAAATAATGTGTTATGTCTTTTACAGTTCTCAAATTTTGAGGAACAGACCCTGATTTTTTGTCTATTTTGCTGTAATCAGCACCCATTATAAAGCCGGTACTAAATATTAAAAGGGTAATTAAAATTTTTCTTTTCATTGAAATGTATAATTTAAATACATTAAACGTCAAATAAAGAAAAATAGCGTATTCCACTCTAAATATTAGAAGGAAATACGCTATCTTATTCTCTTTATAAAGCATTCAAGGATCTGTTTAATCCGGAAATTCCATTAAATAAGCTTTAATAAACGGATCAATATATCCATCCATAACTCCCTGAACATTTGAAGTCTGGTAATTGGTTCGATGATCTTTTACACGTCGGTCGTCAAAAACATAACTGCGAATTTGTGAACCCCATTCAATTTTCTTTTTACCAGCTTCTACTTTGGCAGTCTCTGCACGTCGTTTTTCGAGTTCCAGTTCATACAATTGTGATTTCAATAACCGTATTGCATTATCTTTATTTCCGAATTGCGACCTGCTTTCCGTGTTCTCAATGACTATTTCGTCCATAAGGTCCGTTACAGGATTCTTGAACTTGTAATGACAGCGTACACCTGTTTCAACCTTATTTACATTTTGACCACCGGCTCCACTCGACCTGAATGTATCCCAGGTAAGGTTTGCAGGATTAATCTCAATCTCAATAGTATCATCAACCAACGGAACAACATATACCGAAGTAAAGGATGTCATACGTTTGCCCTGTGCGTTGAATGGAGAAACCCGTACCAGACGGTGAACTCCATTTTCGCTTTTCAGATAACCGTAAGCCATTTCGCCTTCAATTTGCATGGTGACGGTTTTAATTCCGGCTTCTTCGCCTTCCTGCATATTGGTGATTTCGCATTTGTAACCCTGACGTTCACTCCAGCGTTGATACATCCGGAAAAGCATTTGTGCCCAATCCTGTGCCTCTGTACCACCTGCCCCACCTACGATTTTGATAACTGCTCCCAGTTTATCTTCCTCGTGCGAAAGCATGTTTTTCATTTCAAGGGTTTCAATCAAATTCAGTGTCAGACTATATGCTGCATCCACTTCTTCTTCTGTTACCGCATCTTCTTTGTAAAAATCAAAAAATAACTGGAGTTCATCAGATGCTGATTTTACAGCATTATAACCCACTACCCAGTTTTTCAACTCTTTTACTTTACGCATTTGCACCTCAGCTGCCTTGGCATCGTCCCAAAAATCAGGAACCTGTGTTCGCAACTCTTCTTCTTGTATTTGGATTAATTTCGTATCGACGTCAAAGATACCTCCTCAGTGCGGACTCGCGCTCCAACACATCTTTCAGTTGGTCAATTGTTATCATTTTATTTTATTTTAAATGGTGAATAATTCTTATATAAAAAAAAGTATACAGGCTTTTAAGTCGCCCGTTTAAATGATTTATAGTGTAATCTTTAAATATTTAAAGGCTCTGTAAATCAAATATTATCTGTTATTCGTGCTTATGTTCAATAGACTCCAGCTTTAGCCGGAGTTGATATTAGAAGAAAAAACCAGGAGTAAAAACCATAATAAATCCTACTACAAAACCTGCCAGAGTTTGTCCCGGGGTGTGTGCCCTGAGTTCAAGGCGTGAAAATGCTACCACTGCTGAGAGCAAAAGGACAATGGCAAAAAGCCATACTGGATTAATAGCTGTCCGGTAACAAACACAAAAAATTGCTCCACACAATCCACCCATTCCGGCTACATGTGCACTGATTTTCCATTTTAAATTGATGAACACTATAATGAAAATTGAAACTGCAGATCCCATCCCCATTGCTACAATGAACATTGGAAATTGCAGGGTCCGCCACATGAACAATGCCCAGAAAACATACGCCATAAATGAGAAAAGATACGGCATGGTGCGTTCTTCACGTTTTGAAATAAACAGATCGTTTACATCTCCCCGTTTCATCATCAACCAAATTGGCAATGCCGGAAGCACCCCTGTAAATATAAAAGTACCACCGATTGCTATCAATTGCCATCTGATTGGCAAAATTGAAAATATATCCATGTTCATCAGCATGATCATAGCATAAGTGGGTATCAATAGCGGTTGAAATACCAGAGATATTATATTGTGAAATTTATGCATTAAATTATTTACTATTTATTTATTTACTATTTACTATTGAATCGTTAATATCTTCAAAACACGGAACACGGAACACGGAACACGGAACGCTGAACGTCCTAAATCTCCCTTCTCATTCTTGCAACCGGAATACTCAACTGCTCGCGGTATTTTGCAACTGTACGGCGGGCAATGATATATCCTTTTGTTTTGAGGACTTCGGCAAGTGCTTCGTCGGTAACAGGTTTTTGTTTATCTTCGTTTTCAACACATTGCATTAATATTTGTTTTATTTCACGGGTTGAAACTTCTTCGCCAACATCGTTGGTCATTGATTCGGAAAAGAAATATTTCACCGGGAAAATACCGAATTCTGTCTGAATATATTTACTGTTGCTTACCCTTGAAATTGTCGAAATATCAAATCCTGTCCGGTCGGCAATGTCTTTCAGGATCATTGGTTTTAGATAGGTATCATCCCCTTCAATGAAGAATTCGTGTTGAAATTCCACAATTGCCATCATGGTAGTAAGCAAAGTTTGTTGACGTTGTTTGATGGCGTCAATAAACCAACGCGCAGAGTCGATCTTTTGTTTAACAAACATAACCGCATCTTTCATTTCACGATTCTGATTTTGCTTGTTCCCCGTGTAATCCTGAAACATATCGTTGTATGTACTGTTCACCCGAAGTTCAGGAACATTGCTGTTATTTAGTGAAACAGTCAGTTGCCCTTCTTCATTTTCAAGGTTAAAATCAGGAACAATGGTAGTCATCGATTTTTCCAGAATATTTCCACTCCACGCATTCCCGGGTTTAGGATTCAGATGAATAATTTCATTCATCACCTTTTTAAGCATCGTATCGTCCATTTCCAATCCCCGTTGGATTCTATCGTAATGTTTCTTCGAAAAATCTTCAAAATATTCTCCAATTAATCGTTTTGAAAGTTTGACTTCCCTTGTTTGTTCTTTTCGTTCCAACTGCAGAAGAAGGCATTCTTTCAGGTTTAAAGCTCCCACACCTGCCGGATCTAATTGTCTTACCAAATGAATAATCCGGTTTATTTCTTTATCAGTGGTTTGAACCCCCGATTGAAAAACAATATCATCCACCATGGCTTCCGGTGTACGGCGTAAATAGCCTTCATCGTCTATGTTTCCTATCACGTATTCTGTCAGCAGACGGTCTTTCTCCGATAACTGCATGAGACCTACCTGATCAATCAGAAACTCATGAAAAGTCATTCCGGCAGAAAAAGGGATATCTTCATGTTTATCGTCTTTGGATGTATTATTGGTTTTTAGTTTGTAATCAGGAATGTCATCATCAGCCATATATTCATCCAGGTCAATATCTTCATTATTCCCACCATCATCTATTTTTAAATCATCATCAATTTCTTCAGAGTCACTTTCGGGTTCAGCACCCTCTTCCAGCGCAGGGTTTTCTTCCAGTTCCTGTCGTATGCGCTCCTCTAGCTCCAAAGTAGGCACTTCGAGCATTTTAATGACCTGAATTTGCGCAGGCGATAGTTTTTGTTGTAACTTTTGTTGTAATTGTTGCTTTAACATAATCTGAAAAATCATCTTTGGTCAATGCTGACCTGCAATTAAACGCAAAGATACGATTTTTTTTTAGTTGAAAATAAACATAAAAGTTGAAATGTGAAAATTATACGGCATCGTAATCAGTAATTAATATCACATCTATTTTGTAATGCATGTTTTTTCGATTGTTTAAATGATTGAGGGAAGTGAAATAATTAGATATCCTCACGACTTATTTCAATTCGAAGCCTGTAATTTTTGAAGTAATTACACAATTATTGGATTTCTGAAAATGATATGAATTATTTATTTGTAAATGAGAAACAGCAATTAAAAAGTTAAGTTCATTTTAAATTGGAAGAATTTGTTTGACAGATCGATATCACAATATGTGATCATCTTTTACAGGTTAAGTTACTTAAGTTCCTTATTTTAATTAATTGATATTTAAAGTATAATGCTATTTAACTTCTCTTATTCAAGTAAAATTTTCAAAAGATACATCCTTTTACAATTTATTTTTAATTGGCTACTAATTTCAATAGAATTCTATTTTCATTGGACTAAAGCATTAGATGGAGATAAAAATTGATATTATAAATCGCTTTTATCTAGATTCATTACAATTTTAAAATTGTATATCAGTCATTTATTTTTTAGTTCATGCCAATATTCTAATTCAGTTAATCAAACATCCAACTGTATAAGGAGGTAATTAATCGGGTGACATAAAAGTCTATACCAAATCTTTTATTTAAAGTATATCAATTCCTTTGCATAATAATATACACCCTGAATTTCATGAACAAGAAATCCTGATGTTTTTTTATCATGAAATTTTAAACTTTCCATTGCTCAATTTATAGAATAAAAACAGTAGTTTTGTATTCATTCAATTAAATGATGATGGGTTTACTTATCTGTTACTACACAGACAGGTATCCCTGAATAATAAAATGATCGACCAACCCACCATAGACCGGATTACCGATGCCGCCCAGATACAGGATGTGGTCGGTGATTATGTAACCCTTCGTAAACGCGGAGTGAATCTGCTTGGCCTGTGTCCTTTTCATAATGAGAAAACACCTTCGTTTACCGTATCACCTGCCAAAGGGATTTTTAAATGCTTTGGCTGCGGCAAAGGAGGTAATTCTGTTCACTTTATCATGGAGCATGAACAGATATCGTACTATGAAGCACTTAAATATCTTGCCAAAAAATACAATATTGAGGTAGAAGAACGAGAACTTTCACCTGAAGAAATGGCGGTACGCAACGACCGTGAAAGTATGTTGCTGGTCAATGAATTTGCACAGAAACATTTTGCACATACCTTGCTTCACCATATCGACGGGAAATCCATCGGATTGAGTTACTTCCATGAACGTGGTTTTCGCGACGACATAATTACTAAATTTCAACTGGGTTACAGTCTCGAACTACGGGATGCCTTTACTCAGGCGGCCATGAAAGCAGGTTACAATAAAGAATACCTTGTCAAAACCGGTCTTACCATTGAAGGGGACAATAATTACCTGGGTGATCGTTTCCGTGGCAGAGTCATGTTTCCTGTTCATACACTTTCCGGAAAAGTTGTTGCTTTTGGGGGTCGTATTCTCAAGAAGGATGATAAAATGGCGAAGTATGTCAATTCGCCCGAATCGGAAATATACCATAAGAGCAACGAACTCTATGGAATCTATTTTGCCAAACAAGCCATAGTAAAGCAGGATCGTTGTTTTCTGGTGGAAGGATATACCGATGTAATCTCCATGCATCAAAGCGGCATTGAGAATGTGGTGGCTTCTTCAGGCACTTCCCTTACCCCCGGACAAATACGTTTGATCCATCGTTTCACAGAGAATGTAACTGTGATTTATGATGGTGATGCTGCCGGTATCAAAGCATCCATTCGTGGAATAGATCTGTTACTGGAAGAAGGATTAAATATAAAAGTACTGCTCCTGCCTGATGGCGATGACCCTGATTCATTTGCCCGCAAACATAATGCCTCTGATTTTATAGTGTATGTTCAGGAAAACTCATCCGATTTCATACGTTTTAAGACTAACCTGTTGTTGAAAGATGCCGGGAATGATCCTGTAAAACGTGCCGGTCTGGTACTTGATATTGTGCGAAGCATTGCCATTATTCCCAATACAGCCATTCGGGGAGAATATGTAAAAGAATGCAGTACATTGCTAAATGTTGAAGAGCAAATGCTCTACTACGAAATCAACAAACTAAAGAATAACGAACAGGAAAAGAATGCTATCCGCCGTCAGACAGAAGCAAACAATCTGCCTGAGTCACCCGAAAAAGAAAGTGTCAATACCAAAAAGTTTTCAGGAACAAAATTCGAAGAGCAGGAACGTAGTATTTTACAGGTTTTGATAAAATACGGTGATGCCGTGTTGTATTATGCTGATGAAGAGAAGAAACAGCCCGTTATTGTAGGGGTTTTTATTCTGGAAGAGCTGGAACAGGATAAGCTGGTATTCAGTAATCCGTTGCATTCGTTGATGCTTGAAGAGTATAAAAACAATTACCGGCAAGAGAATTTTGCAGTTCAAAGGTTTTTCCTGTATCATTCGCAAAGTGAAATCAGCAACATTACAGCTGATTTAATTTCTGAAAAATATACCCTGAGCCGTATTCATTCAAAATTAAAGAAAATAGAAGCCGATGCCGACAGGCTCATTGAATTGGTACCACGAGTTGTGTTTGAATTTAAAAACAGTTTGATACTGGAAATGATCAAACAAAAGCTTACCGAAATGAAGGTAGCCAATGATAATAAAAACAATGCCCTGGTAGATGAAATCATGCGCGATATGAGCCAGTTGGAGATTGTAAAAAAACAGCTCTCAAAGTCGCTTGGTGAGAGAATAATTATAAAATTATAAACATAAAATTAATCCAGCTAACTTTTCCAAAGCCCAAACTCTGTAAAAGTTGATATACAAATATGATCCTATTCAACCAACTTATTTTTGGACCTATACACAGCCGCCGACTGGGTCTTTCACTAGGAGTAAACCTCTTGCCTGTTGATGCTAAAATTTGCACCTTCGATTGTATTTATTGCGAATGCGGTTACAATACTACTTTCCATGATTCGCATATTCCAACCCGTGATCAGGTACATGAAGCTTTGAAATCTAAATTAATTGCCATGAAATCGGAGGGCCAGGTGCCCGATGTCATTACTTTTGCCGGGAATGGCGAACCCACACTTCATGCCGAATTTGAAGAAATTATTGACGATACAATTGATTTAAGGAATACCTACTGCCCTTCAGCTAAAGTGAGTGTGTTGTCTAACTCTACCCGGATCCATAAACCAAATGTCTTCAGGGCGTTGAATAAAGTGGATAACAATATCCTCAAGTTCGATTCTGCCATCGATCATACCATGAAACTGATAAATTGTCCTGTAGGTAAAGAGATCAATGTGGAATGGTTTATCAACAACCTGAAAAAGTTTGAAGGCAAATTAATTATTCAAACCATGTTTTTACGGGGTGAGTTTAAAGGAGAAAAATTAGACAATACAACTGAAATTGAAATAGAAGCATGGTTGAAAGCTATGGAACAAATCCGGCCTAAGCAAATCATGATGTATTCACTCGACCGTGAAGCACCTACTAAGACTCTTGAAAAAGTAACTTTAGTAGAACTGAATGTCATAGCCGATAAAGCACGGGTACTAGGATTTGATGTGTCTGTTGCAGGGTGATTAGATAATGTGATGATTAGTTGATTAGTTGATGTGATGATGTGATGATTAAGAAATTGGGTGATTAAGTTGATGGGAGATAGTTTGAATAAATTGCTAAATCAATTTTACTTAACCAATCTACCAATCAACCAACCAACCAACCAA
>Ga0302215_10001429_pt1 | contig 17097 bp, 13 predicted proteins | sample II_Fen_N3_1_FD_194580 | JGI IMG/M metagenome (GOLD analysis project Ga0302215, IMG submission 194580) | Peat permafrost microbial communities from Stordalen Mire near Abisko, Sweden - II_Fen_N3_1 | ecosystem: Environmental > Terrestrial > Soil > Wetlands > Permafrost | place: Sweden: Abisko...
ATGTTGCTGCTGATTGGATTGAAGTAGCACTTTCCTGTCTGTTCGAAATGTCACCGGTATTAATTACATAGTCAACCGCTCCAACCGGAAGGCCGGCATTAATTCCATTATCAGCAGGGAATACGACGGAAGGCATGCTGTTTATTCCCGATACCAATGCAGCATTAACTATTTGAGCATTCACATTGCCCGCACCCTGAAAAGCCGACCGGGTGATTCCATAATGTGAATCGGAGGTATAAATCAGTTGTATCTGTGGAGTAGTAGTTGTATTTACAAATATTGGGTTCGAATAAAACCAAAGGTCTGCAAAAGCTTTTGTGGCATCATTTGCACCCACCAACCCATCAGCTAACGGATTACCATCGGCATCAGTTTCGTTTGTAACATTTAATCCAAGATTAGAACCACGTAAGCGGAAATAAACCGAATCAGTCACATTAGGAACAATAAGGCTCATTTCTACCCAACCATTTCCTAAGCTTTTCCATGGATTACTTACAATATTTTTAGAATCGGTGATACCACCTGTTGCATCGAAACGGGCAATTACCGAAGTAGTAGCAACATTATCTACATTGTAATCAGCAGCAGTTGGTTGAATTTTTCCTCTGTTTTTACCTTTAATAATGTCAATATGGTTTAAAACAGGGTTATTATAAGCACTATACGTGTTATAATTGATGCCTTGCGGATCGCGTGCTTTAATTGTTATCTTTACCGATTGTCCTTTAGCGATGACCAGATTAGAACCCATGACGGCACTTGTTTTCTGGGTACCAATAGTTTCCACATTGTAAATCAACGAATCAATTAAATCGCCCTGAACTACCCATGTGTTACCTGAACGTAATCCATCAATAATATTCTGAGCCGTTTTACCTGTAGTAAAAGTATAGTTCTTCTGATATTCACCCGGATAGAAATCGCCGGCTTCATCGTGGCAATCGGAATTTGCAAATAGCCAAAAGTTTCTACCCTCTGATAACATGGCATCCCACATTCCACCTATTTTGGCCGAGAAATATCCTGTACCGCCAAAAGTGCCCCCACCTTGAGCAGTTGATGTATAACCTCCACGTCCCGGATCTTTTTGATGACCGGGCATACTTTCAAAGCCAAAACATACCCCCGGAGCTGCATTATTCATGTCACGGAAAGCGGCAATCGAATAACCTGACGCAACAGGTTTACGTTCAGGGTGAGCAGGCACCAGGTAGCTTGATGTTGGATAATTTGTTTGTAACCATGTCAATGCCTCAATCGTTTTGGCATGACCTGACAAAGTACTTTTTGTCCAGCCCTGAGCTACTCCACCTATCAGGTCGGCATCGTTGCCATCAAATTTGAACTCAAACTCTGCAAGCGGATTACAATTCGGAGTGGTAGTAAATTGATTCGAAATAAGACCCATGCTTCCGTGTTCATGACCGGGAACATTCATTTCGTAGCTTTGAAGAATCAGCTTTGAAGGATATAATAATCTGGCATTTAATATCTGAGTAAATGAACTGTCGCGAAGCATTTGCCAACGCCACATAACCTGATGCCCATTACTCATAGACGAAGTTCCGATAATTGGATTTGGAGAGTAACTATCCCAGAATACTGTTGTATTATTGTTGTCTTTCCCTGTTACAAGAGCGTTTGTGGTAAATCCACCACCATGTTCGCTGTTAGCCCACCAGTTAAGACCAAACTGGTTGTTTTTTGACATCATATGTCCAATCGTATAGCTACCATCCGTATAGGTAGTGTGTTGGTGAAAGTCACCCGTTAAATAACTCTGTGCGTTGAGCGGTTGTACCAACCCGGTACTTCCAAGCAACAAAGCCATTACTAATGAATGTTGTAATTTTGCTTTCATTTTTTTAATTTACTTTTAATTGGGTTAATATATTACCGTCAAAAGTAGATTTTGAAAATTAACAAATGATTAAGGCTTAATTAAAGAGTTGTGTATAAGCGGTTACAAAAAATTATTTTTCTGTAATATGGAAAGGATGAAAGTTTTTAACGATATTATTTACTTACAGGTATAAACTATCAAGAGAGTTGTTACATTATTGTTTTTCACAAAGATTTAATACAAAGAGCTTTATTTACCGGAAAACATGATTTTAATTGATTTTTGTACTTCCTTTTGATTTCAAAAGCCTATATTTGTAAAATACGGCAGTCATTCAATCAACATGTTGCTCAGTATAATATAAAATACATTAAATGTCAAGCATTTAATCAGGATTTTTTTAAATAAAAACCATTAAGAACAATCCAATATTTTTTATTGTTATAAAAATTAATTTACATTTAATCCGGCAATCAATTCCCTTTCCATGATAATGAAAAAAGAAAAGAAAAATAATACGGTCAATAGGGATATCAGTTGGATGTATTTTAATCGCAGGATACTGGACGAAGCTTCGAATCAAACAAATCCATTACTTGAAAGGCTTAGTTTTTTAGGCATTTATTCGAATAACCTGGACGAGTTCTTCCAGATTCGAATCGCGACACTCAGACGAATGATTGAACTGGAAGAGAATATGCATCCAGTGTGCACTAATTCAAAAAAAATCCTTAAAAAAATCCTTAAATTAAATGACAAGTATGCACTGGATTTCGAAACTATCTTTTTGGATCTGAATGCAGAATTGCAAAAAGAGAATGTGTTTTTAGTAAACGAAACACAACTAACTTTTGATCAGGAAAAATATGTAGAAAATTTTTACAGGGAAGAGTTAATGAACTCACTTTTCCCTGTTTTGGTTTCACGGATGTCGGTGGAACCAAAGTTAAATGATAAAAGTATTTACCTTGCAGTTAAAATTTCAAATGTGACCAAACATGAGAAAAACGACAAAAAGGAATATGCGTTAATTGAAGTCCCAACAGGTGAATTTTCACGTTTTTTTGTATTGCCAAAAGAAGGTGAAAAGAATTGCATCATGTTTCTGGAAGATGTTATACGATTTTGTTTGCCACGCATTTTTGCACAATTGAACCACGATAAATACGAAGCTTACACCATTAAATTTACCCGGGATGCAGAAATGGAACTCGACAATACCGCTTATCAGGGTGTATTGGAGAAAGTATCGAAAGGTGTAAAAAGCAGAAAATACGGCCTGCCGATTCGATTTGTCTATGATAGGGATATCCCTTCCGACCTGTTACGTTTTACCGAAAAGTTGCTTAAAATTGACAAACATGATGTACATGATGGGGGTGGGCGGTATCATAATTTAAAAGATTTGATCACATTTCCCAAGCTTAAAAAGCCCGGATTAAAATACGTCAACCATCCGGCAGTTCCCATACGGGCATTTGAGGATTCGAACAGCATGATTACTCTTATCAGGGAGAAAGACCGGTACGTACATTGCCCGTATCAGAGCTTCGATAACTTTATCAGGTTATTACGCGAATCGGCTATCAATCCGGAAGTGAAAGCAATTAAAATAAGTATTTACAGGCTGGCTAAAAACTCCAAAGTGATAAAAGCACTCATTTGTGCTGCCATGAATGGGAAAAAAGTAACAGCCATCGTTGAGTTGTTGGCTCGTTTTGATGAATCATCCAACATCAACTGGGCAACTAAAATGCAGGAAGCGGGAATAAAGGTGATACTTGGCGTGGAGGGTCTGAAAGTACATTCTAAACTGGCACATATCTCTGCCCGAAAAGGGAATATTGCATGTATTGGAACGGGTAACTTCCATGAAGGAACTGCTACAGTTTATACTGACTTTACGCTTATGACAGCACATAAAGGTATTGCAGATGAAGTTGAAAGCGTTTTTTCTTTTCTGGAACAACCATATCTAAACCCGGCATTTAAACAATTGATGGTGGCTCCGCAATTTTTACGAAAGAAACTCATCAGTATGATTAAAACTGAAACAGATAATGCCAGGCAAGGAAAACCGGCCTATATTCTTTGTAAAATCAATCATATCGTTGATGAAAAAATAATTGAAAAACTCTACCAGGCTTCGAATGCAGGGGTTGAAATTAAACTATTGGTTCGTGGGAATTGTTCTCTTATTACCGGTGTGCCAAAACAAAGTGAGAACATACAGGCGTTTGGAATCATTGACCGTTACCTGGAACATTGCAGGATTATGATTTTTGCGAACGGTGGTGATGAACGTTATTTCATCGGTTCCGCCGATTGGATGCAACGTAACCTGGATTACAGGGTTGAAGTATATACTCCCGTTTACGATCCTGACTTTCAAAAGCATTTGAAAATGGTTATTGAATATGGATTAAAAGACAATGTAAAAGCACGTATCGTTGATGGGTCAGGTGATAACAACCTGAACAAAACTTCCACAGATGTCCCTTTCAGGTCACAGGAAGAGCTTTATAAATTTTACAGGAAAGAATATGATTTAGGTTAATTCAAAATAAATAACCAGTTACATAAAACAACAATATTAAAAAATAAAATTCTTATGAATACGATTAATTTTGCAGCAATAGACATCGGATCGAATGCCGTACGTCTTTTAATCAAAAGTATAGTGCCGGGTGACCCTTCGGATTCATTTACAAAGGTATTGATGGTACGGGTGCCATTGCGATTGGGACAGGAATCATTTGTAACCGGAAAGATAAACGGGGATAAGGAAAAACAACTTATCAGGCTTATGAAAGCATTTAAACATCTGATAAAAGTATACAATGTGACTGATTACAGGGCATGTGCCACTGCAGCGATGCGTGAAGCTAAAAATTCGAATGCACTGGTCAAAGAAATTCGTAAAGAAACAGACTTAAAAATAGAAGTTATTAACGGACAGGAAGAGGCTTCGATCATCTATGAAAGCCATTTTGGTGATAACCTGAACAAGGACCAGAATTATATTTTTGTTGATGTAGGGGGTGGAAGCACTGAGCTAAGCCTGATGATAAATGGTGAATTGTCAGAATCGAAATCGTATGATATCGGGACAGTAAGGTTACTGAATGATAAAGTGAAAGAGGTAGAATTTGAACGGTTGAATTACGATTTATCCGAATTGAAAGAATTGTACAAAGTAAACGATATTATCGGATCAGGTGGCAATATTATTAAATTGAATTCATTGGCTAAAACACGCAAAAACACGAAGCTTTCTCTTCAAAAACTGGAAGATTTGAACAATACGCTAAAGCAATTTACAGTAGATGAACTTATCACGAATTATAAACTGAAACCTGACCGGGCAGATGTGATCACTCATGCAGGTGACATTTATATTACCGTGGCAAAGGGAGTCGGGGCAAGTCATGTGATTGTGCCTACTATCGGACTTGCCGATGGAATTATACACATGCTGTATGTCAAATGGAAAGAAAAAAACAAAGTAGAAGAAGCTGTAGTTTTGATGTAAAATCCACTTAACAGTATAAAAAAAGGCTGTCCACGAACAAGTGGAACAGCCTTTTTTTATTTCTTTCCGGATATTTAAAATATGCTAAATGAATTATTGCACGTACTATCAACATTATTTGAGAGAAAACAAGGTGCTAAATTTAGGGTGCTAAAATACATTTTAAAAAGCAGAGTCTAAATCATTATTGACTTCTAAGTTAAATGACTTCTTATTTTTTGATTTTTGATTATTTACTTTCTTAGCATCAGCAGCATTTATTTTTTTTATTTGAACTGCTGATGAATCAGATATTTCTTTTTTATCGATAACCGAATCATTGGTAGAACCACCTGGAAGATTTTTTGATATAATTTCAATCTCTTCTAAATCAGGCTCTATAATATAGTCATTCTTTTCGTCAACACCAATTGGCAATTGATCAGCTAAACTTATTGCATCCCGGCACACTGCAATAAACAGTTCAATCTGGTTATCAAAATTTTCAATGAGTGTATTTTGATCATGTTCGAAAATTTCAATCATTTCATTCTCATCCAGTTTTGTTTTTCTGCAAAACTTTTTTATTCCATTGATTAATACTTCGTAATCCTGAATGTCACCAAGCTTATCCTGATACATTTTTAGCATTTCAAGCTTCGTATCTTCAATTTCTTTTACATATGAAAGAATTTCAACTTTATACCTGAATTTTTTAAATTGAACTCTTATATTATGAACATCTTCAGCATCATCAATGCTCTTTGATTGTACTATATCAATCAGTTTGTTGAGCGATTTTTCTGTTTTAGCAACTAACTCAGATGTATCAGGTTTGTTTTTTTTCTTAATAACCGGAAATTCAAGTTCTTTTTTCTTATTAAACTTACGTACTTTATCTTTTATATCTTTTTCTCCTGTTTTCAAAAATAAAAGATATTCCTGTAATTCAGGCGTGGGTTCAATGCTTTCAATTTTCAGTATCTGAATCTGTATATCCCTCAATTTTCCGAATAGTTTAAAGGCCTTTTCACCATTTTTAATTTTTGAGGGTTTCATCTTATAGGCTGCCAGCATAGGAAAAATTCGTCGGAGTATGACTCTTTTATCATGAATTTCATTTTCAGTCAAATCAATTTCTATTTTCTGATACTTCTTTATTAGTATATTGTAATTTTTTATAATTGAGTCCATAATTTCATGGTTATATTTAAAATAATAATGCGGATAATTCAGTATCTGTTAATCTATTTCTTTACTTCCTCATTTGATTTTTTCTCTTTTTTGATCTTGATTTTTATATTTAAATTCTTAAAAGTCTTTTTTAATCTTTTCCGATGTTTTACCTCAAATATAGTATTGTAGAGTGAATTTTGCAACAAATCAGCATCTTTTAGTAGTTCACTGAATTTATCATGTTTTGTTTTTTTGTCGCTATGATGACTGATGGCCGTTTTTATGGTTTCTATTTCTTCATCAGTAAATATCTCCAGATCCCTGAGTAGGTTTTCTGCTTCCAGTGCACCTAACATAGCATGATCTTTTACATACCCTATTTTATAAGTATAAATATCATGCAACAAGCCAATGATGGTACATAATTCAACATCAAGTCCTCTTTTTATGGCCAACAGAGCGCAATTCTGAGCAACACCATACAGATGTATATATCCCTCTGGTCGAATATCTATATTTTCCTGATTCAGTAAAATAATATCGATTTCATTTCTTACAGATTCCAATCTATTCATAAATTCATTATTTTACTTTTTTCTAGAAATATGAAACATTTTCCAGGAACTATTAGTTCAACTTTTTTAAATAACAAACAATGTACTTTGCCTGATCAAGCTGTTTCAAACTGTTTCAAAATTAATTGTACAAATATACTATGAATAATGTTTAAATTATTGTAAACCAGGAGAGTCTTTTAAAATGTAATCTGATTTTCATGTTTATTGGGATAATCATAAAAGATTTTGTAATCACTTTATAACATGTGTGATTTTACATGACTAATTGGTGAAGTAAGCAGGAATCCGAATTAAAAGGGAAAATTTTTTATGACGATCTAATCGACAAGGCGGGAATTCAATTCAATAATATATTACACGTCACAATTCAAAAAACGTAAAATTGTCGGAAACTAAGTTAGTTGACAAATTCAAATAATAGGTACAGGTTTTTGAAGTAACTGAAAAAATAGTTTTATGTAGAACAATACTATAAATTACTTTATGACTTTTATGTAAGTTACGAATTGTATGCAGGAGAAAAATCCGGAAAATTCCGAATCAATATTATTTCAACATTCTAACGTATCGAATCAGAATAAAGATGCTTATGAATGTAATCAACCCGAAAACAGAAAACAAAACAAGATCATAATCCAACCCTTTCGACTTCATCACAAGTACCATGGCAGCAATAGCAATAGCCATAAAGATACAAAAGATCAACATGGTTGGTGCAAGCAAAAATCCAATACTCTTTTTTCTAATCAACGCAATACCGGTTATCAATAATGCAGGTAAGCATATAGATAAGTCAAGTACATGTACAGGGTTAATTAACAAACCACTTTCTACAATACTCTTTGGTATTTCATTCATTCTGATGGATGGAATTAATTCAGAAAGCCAAATGAAATAAAATAAAACAGCTATAACAATTAAGAAAATTCCGGTTAACCTGGTGGAAATCTTGTTTGAAAACCATTCGGACACATTTCCCTGAAGTTCAGATAGTACAAAATAGACAAATGAGTAAAATGATAACCCTAATATCACACAATATACCACGAAAAAATGATTAAAATGTAAACCAAAACTGTATATAGTATATGAATACACCAGATAAAATATTGCTCCACTCCAGATTAATAATCCTGATTTACTTTTATGGTATGCAAAAAAAGTAGCAACCATCAGAATTGGTACAACAACGAAAAGATTGACTATATCCTGACCAATGCCTTGTGAAGCATATAGGGTTGTTTCTCTTGCATAGGTAGATTCAATAAAAATTCCTGCATAACTAACAAGGGCTGTTAGAATTACTAAGGGTACTGACAAGAATAATATAGTAACATCCTTTTTCTTATTCAACATAGCTTTCTTGATAAAAAGTGTAATTATAGTTCATCAAATCGATAAAGTCAATAGCCTTCAGGTAATTAATTCAGGTTTAACAATGCTCTTAATTAAACATTGAATGAATTGAATAATTTGTTACACTTGTTTTTTACCAAGTTTTTCGGTCAGAAACAACCAATAATTTCTCTTTTTTTCGTCAGATGTTTTAATAGGTCCAAAAGTAATAATCTTAACCGGTTTAATCCCACAAAACTCTAAAATTGTTTTTTTCATTGAATTATGTCCCGGACTTCTATAAATGAGAGAATAATACCAGGTAGGTGTATCCATTGTAACGATTAACCGGGCAGTTTTCCCTTTTAATAATTTGTCCCAAAACAGAGAATTATCGCGATACTTAAATGCAAACTGAGGAAGAAAAACACGGTCAATTAGTCCTTTTAATAAGGCAGGATAAGTACCCCACCAGGTGGGATATACAAAAACTAAATGATCAGCATCTAAAATATCCTGTTGGATGATTAATAAATCAGGTTCCAGTTCTGTCCTTTCCCGATAACCATGCATCAATACCGGGTTAAATTTTAAATCAATCAGATTGACTAATTTACAGACTGCTCCGGTTGATTCAGCCCCTTTCCTGTAACTTTCGGCCAATCCAAAACACAGGCTTTCTTTATCGGGATGACCATTAATAATTAATATCTTTTTCATACAAACAGGTTGAAATTAAGTTCTAATCTTTAATGATTACAAAGATAAAGACTACATATTATGATGGGGTTACAAGATGATGGTAATAATTTATATCATTCACACATTTCGCTGAATTACATGACATGACGGTTTGAAATTTATATCACCTTATCCCAATGGATTAAAATCATTGAATAAATTGTGTAAAATCCTCTACTGGTCTACGAGGACTGACCGGAACAGGAGTCCTGTCAATATAACCTACACGTGCAACAAACATCAATTCGTTTTTGATTCCAAGATATTTTGTCACTTCATTTTTGTATTTATCTTCTTCAACAATCTGATTCATTGGCTGAAATCCTATATGTAATTTTGTACAGGTAAGATGAATAGTTTGATAGATTCGTCCTAACTTTAGCCATTCATTTACAGAATTGTCAGATGCAATAATAACTATCCATCCGCCACAGCCAAGAACCTGTTTTTTTGTTTTCTCAATGCCAGCTTTAATGAACGATTCTTTTTTTGAATCTTCAGGTTTATAAAAATGTCGAACAAACAAACCACTTAACCCATTTATTTGCATACCGGCAGTGGTGAGTCCATCCTTTTTGGCTTTTACATCGTTGTCGGAAAATCGCATCCAGTTTGCCAACTCTGATTGCGCCGATTTGTTGTAAGCTTGTTGGGAATAAGCACCCACTTCTTCATTTGTTATAAATCGACCTGCTTCTGATGTTGCTGAATAATAATGAACATTTTGAGGATCAGAAATAATAATCAGGTTTTGATCAGTTGTTTTTATCGGATTTTTCTTAAATGGAATCCGTAAGGTCATCCGCTTTTCTATCAATCTAAGATCGAAATCTGTAGGCACAGTTTTGTATAGCTGAATCTCTGCAACAAGTGCACCTTTTTTTGAATTATCGTAGAAGTTCATAATCGATCCATAGCCAAGACTTCCGGCAGATAAAGACAGATTTTCAATAAATGCTCCCAGTGAAATATATAATTCTCTCCTGTCAGGATCCACTACATGAAGTTCGCGGGTAGTATCTGCATACAAACTTATCAGTCTGTTCCCTGTTACTACGACTTTCCATGGTTGTGAATTATGCGAACTACCGGCTAATGATGCGTAATAAAGCATTTTGTATATATCGCTTTTAGAGTCAAAATCCGCAGGTTTATGGCTGCGGATTTCGGATTTACAGGAACATAATAAACATATTGATAATATTATTATGCTCAATGGTTTAAGTGTTTTCATTGGTGGAGTATTTAGTTGTCTTTGCTCCATAGCCTGACACCCAACCGTATAACCGGGGAAAGATCAACATTTGAAATCGAATAGTTAACATCACCAAAATCAATGCTCTTATCACCCCTCACGTAAACGTGCATGCCGGGCTGAATATAAAAGTAACGTCCCACAAAAAACTGATAACTTAGTCCTAATCCGGTATCCGTGGTGTGAATATCTTTGTGGATACCGGTACTTTTTTGTTCAATATCGAACGTATGTGATTCCAGGTAGGTATAAAGTTCCAGGTTTCGCCACACATTATACCCTAAAAACAATCCGGGAGAAGTTCGGTAATACCGCTTAAAGTCAGCAGAAGAATTATTGACACCAGCCGTTTCAGCATCGTATTTTCCGCCGTTTATGATACTGAACCGGACTCTGAACCGTTCATACCGGTATCCCACAGCAACGTGATAGCCACCGGTGAGAAACATAGGTACCAGGCTTTCAACCTCAATGGCTGATTTTACTTCATAACTTTTAGCATGAGTTTTTGCTACTGATTTCAACTTCAACGTATCACTTTGTCCATACATAAACATGGAGGTAACCGACAAACAGACAATAAATAAAATTTTCTTTTTCATACTGATAAACTTTGAATTTTTTATGATGCAAAGGTCGGTATTGAAAAAGAAATTCTTCTCCGCATTTGTTACCAAATGATCCGGATCTTATTTTTTATTTCTAATCCTGCTGAGTGATTTAGGGGCAATTCCCATGTAATTGGCAATGTGATACAATGGAAGGCGTTGAAATGCCTGTGGTGATTCGGACATCAGTTTTTGATAACGCTCTTCGGCCGACAGCGTCTGTAAATCAATACTGAGTTGTACGTTTTTAACGTAGGCCTGTTCGATCAGTAAACGACCCACCCGTTCCATGGAAGGCACAAGTTTAAATAATTCATCCAGGTCACTTTGACGGATCATAGCTGCCTGTGTCTCTTCATATGCTTTTATATTCAGGTGTGAAGGAGTTTGACTGATACGGCTCCGGTTATCTGTCACCCATTCTCCCTCAAAGGCAAAATCGGTGGTGATTTCATCTCCTCTTACTGAAAGTTGATAATAAATTACCGAACCCGATAGCAAAAAGCAGATAAAACTGCATACCTCATCCTGCCTAAGGAGTAAATCACCTTTTGAAAAGCTTTTCAATAGAATAAATGAAATCACGATCTCCCATTCTTTTTCCGAAAGAGAAGCCTGTTTAAAGGATTGCTTTAAAAATTCAAAGTTCATAAAATCATCCACCAATATTTGAAATTATAAGGACAAATTTACTGATTTTTGTTGGATAAAGTATCTTTGTGTTTTGAATTACCAAAGTGATGAAATTCTGACTACCTGTTTTTTCTACTTACCTGGTACAGACAAAAATTTATTTCCTGATATTTCATTCTGGTTTTAGATGGAATAAATCAAGATACCTAATGTTTGAGTCATTTGTTTAGCTAAGCTCTTGGGGAATATTAATTTCTATCATCGTTTTCACATATTCCTGTAATTTCTTATCTTTAAAATCAAACCAATCATGCCTGATATCGGAATTATCGATGATATTTTTAAAATTTGCAAAAGGCCTGCCGTTATACAATGCATAAACCAGTCGTTCCCTTAATTTGGAATTATCAAGTTGGTCAACAAATTTTTCCATTATTTTAAATGATTCGTTCGATTCCAATGGTTCAATCGTAATATATTTCTTCCATCGGGTATATTTTGGCTTAAGATCTTTTAAAGAAAATCCTGTCTCCATTTCATAAGCAGAAGGCGAAAAGAATAATCCTTTTGGAATTTCATCTATTGCCAGTGTATTTGTATTTAAAAAACAGACATTACCTGCATCAATACTCCCGGCAATCTCTTTTACAGCATTGTTGTATTTTTCCGGAATTTTCACTTCGTACTCTTCTTCGGGTAAAACGATTTCTTCATTCATAAAATCAAGTATTTTTGTCAATGCTGTTGGGTCATTTTTTACCGAACTTAGAATCAATAGGATTTCGTCTAATAGTTTATCTGCTTTCATAAGGTTGTGATTGAAGGATGGATAAATTGAAAAGAATATAACAATTTTTGATACGAAAAGATTTGATGATAACAATGATACAATTGTGATAAAGGTAAAATGACAATAATACGGAAATATAGATTGCTTACTATACGGCTAAAGTTGCTACATTAAAGCTTATCTGTCAAGCCACGTTCTAAAATCAGGTGTTCTGGAAGTACTAATCAGAATTTCATCCGGTGAAACAGGTTCAAGAATAAGTTTAATTCGACTTTTCGACAACCTGGATATCTTATGAATGGAACCGAAAGATATGATATATTGTCGGTTGATTCTGAAAAAATCAATGGGCGCAAGCAATTCTTCCAGTTTATCAAGTGAAAATTCAAGTGAAAAACTTCTTCCTGAATGAGTTTTTAAAAAAGTGGATTTCTCAATGGTATAAAAATAGGCAATATCAATGGTTTGTACCGATTGCAATTGTTCGCCCGCAGACACCAGAAATCGTTGTTTATACTCTCTTTTCTCCTTGTCAAGCAATGTCGACAGAGTTTTCCAGTCGGCATAAATCGACTGTTGACGTAGTTGATTAAATTTATCAATACTGCGTTCAAGATTTTCCTTACGGATGGGCTTTAAAAGATAATCAATGCTGTTTAGTTCGAATGCCTTGATGGCATATTCATCATAGGCAGTTGTAAAAATAACCGGACATGAGATTGCCACCTGTTTGAAAATGTCAAAACTCAACCCATCACCCAGTTGAACATCAAGCATCACTAAGTCAGGAACGATTCCCGTTTTAAAATAATTCAGGCTTGACTCAATGCTATCGCAACATTGAATGACTTCAAATTCGGGAGATATATCATGCAGCATTTTCTCCAACCTTTTTGCTGCGGGTTGTTCGTCTTCGATGATAATAACCTTAATCATTTTTGTTTTTATTGATAAGTGGTATTGTAACTGAGAAATGGGTGTCATCTGTTTCTATTTTAATCGGTTCACCTGACATAAACCGGTAACGGCCTTCAATATTTTTTAATCCCTGACCGGTGGAATCATCAGATTGTTTTCGTTGAAGATTATTGACTACAGTTATATTCTTTCCATCATCGTGAATTTTAATAGTCAATGGGTGCTGTGATGAAATGACATTGTGTTTTATACAGTTGTCCACCAACATTTGCAAAGCCAACGGTGGAATCTGTAATTGCAATGATGCCGGCTGAATGGATAGTTCCACATGAAGATTTTCATTAAACCTTAGCTTTTGAAGATGAAAGAATTTATCCAGGTTATCCAGTTCTTCCTGTAACGGGACTGATTCCCTTGAATTACTAAGCAACATATACCGAAGATATTCCGATAAATCCTGAACATATTGTTCGGCTGTTGGATTATTTTCCAGCAAATTCATCAAACTATTCAGGCTATTGAATAAAAAATGAGGATTTACCTGTGCTTTCAATGCATTGTACCTGGCTTCCAGGTTATCCTTTTCCAGACTGATTGATTTTGAAAAATTTTTTTTCCATTGCTGATAGAAAAAAATGGCTTCGTGAATGGTGGTAATCAGGAAGGTGATCAGGATGGTAATAATAATTTCAATTGAATGTGACTTAATTCCTGCAGCAAAGGATATTTTTTCCTGCAGGCAAACGACAGAGTTTGATACTGAAAAGAAAACCATTAAAAGTAAAATAATCGCTGATATTTCAATAATCAAATGTTTCACCGGCATGCTTTCCCAGGGATATTTTTTCCAGGAAAAAACGACTATGGCGATACAACCTCCCCAAATCAGTGTGGTGCTGACTATAGATTGCAAAAACACATGCAGAAAAGTAACATCCAACCCCAATGCAAGCGTAAACATATAACCAATGGCAATGGAAACCACAATAATTAATATTACCATGTAATACCAATTTGAATACATAAACCCATTTTTCCATAAAATGATTTTTTTCATTTTCCCGCCTTTAAGTTGAAACAAAAATAAGTAAAATAATTTAATCCGTTTAATTGAATGAAATTAAAAATTTATCCTGTATAGCATCATGGGTAAAAAGCTTTGTTGAAAGATAGTAGATACTTCCTTTGATTGATTATTATACTGTTCGGAATAGATATTTTGGTTGTTGCTTATATTTTGTAAATCAAGCCCCCACTCCTGCGAAACATGTTTAAAGTTTTGTTTGAATCCTATCCGAAGGTCGCATCTGAAATAATCCTTGTATTTATTCGTATAGGCTTTCGACCAATCGTAGACCTGTTCACCGGCTGTCATGGAAGCCTGCAAATTAATTGGAATATATCGCATACCACCCGACCATACCGTACGTACATCAACTGTAAACATATTTTTTTTACTGATTTTAAATTCATACCCTCCCAGCAAATTAACAGCGTAGTTAGTATTAAAAGCTGTGTTCCTCCATTGCTTATCGTAACCACGATACTGAGAGTCAAACAACGACACCGTCATCAAGGCATAATAACCGTGACTTAAGAACTTTTCTAATGTCAGTTCCAACCCGTAATTTTTACCTGTTCCCGTATTCACCAGACTATCAGTTTTAGCAATGTAATATCCGCTTCCGGCATTCAACAAAGAGTATGCACCATTCACTTTCGAGACGGGGACATTATAAACCCCCTGGTAATAACCTTCTGATTTAATCCGGAAATCCTGGCCAATATGCCAGTCATATCCCAATACAACATGCTGTGAACGGGTAAATTTTAAATCATGGTTATTTTCTGAGTATATACCAGTGTTATTATCGAATTCCTTACTGAAATAAACGGTACGTGGTTGAATCTGACTGTGAAGTCCATAGCCTAAACTTATGGATTGATTGGATCTCAGTTTCCATTCAGCTCCCAATCTGGGTTCAAGAGCATTCTCATTATTCAAATCGTACATCTGATAATGCAATCCACCATTCAGGGCCAGTTGATCCGAAAATTTATGCTGCCAGTTTACAAATGCTTCGTAGAGTGTTGTTGGTTCGTTATTTACCAGAGTAACGATAAGTCGTTTATGAAAAGTATGATCATAGGCCGAATCGTTGAAAGTAGTATTATATCTGTTGACTAATAAACCCGTGGTCAGGTTATTTTGTGGACTGAACTTATGCTTCAATTCAACGGATGCCGACAACTTATTTTCATTTAATTTGCCTGCATAAGTCGAAAAGTAGGTTTTATTTGTATAGTCAATTGAATCGTTTTGAGTGTTCGATTGTGAACTTTGAAATGAAATGGCAGATTTCAACCTTGATTTTTCTGTAAACATGAACGAATGAGTCAGTATGGCAACATTTAATCCGGCACCAAAATCAGTAGCATAGCCTAGCTGGTTTGAACTGATGGCCTGTGCTTTATCGAAAGTCCTGCCAAGTTGAATAAAGCTGTTACCTACTATGCCCACAAATTTAAAGCGTCCTGTTTTTTGGGTTGGTATATCTACAATCAAACTTAAATCATTGTATTGAGGAATAGCAGCACCCGTACCAATATTAAATCCCAGTTTGCTTACCAGCTCAAGCGTAGAATACCGGTAATCGATTATAAACGATCCCTTTGGTACATTTTTCCCTAACGGTATAGGTCCTTCAGCTGCCGCTTCAAAACCATTGAACCCTACCTGTCCGGTAAATTCATATTTTTCTTTATTACCATTTCTTAAATGAATATCAAATACGCCTGAGAGAGCATTCCCGTATTCTGCCGGAAATGCACCCGTCATAAAATCTGAATTGGAAAGTAAATTACTATTGAGCATACTTACAGGTCCACCAGTTGTACCCTGAGCCCCAAAGTGATTCGGGTTAGGAACTTCAACACCTTCAATACGCCAAAGTAGTCCCATGGGTGAATTTCCCCTGATAATAATATCATTCCTTGAATCGTTCCCGGCCATTACTCCGGCATAATTGGAAACCATCCGGGCAGGATCACCCAGGCTACCGGCAAAACGTTCTGTTTCTTCCACACTAAATGAACGCGCACTGATCAATGCCATATCATTCAAAGGCCGTTCTTTCGAATAAGAGGCTTTCACAACCACATCAGCCAGATGGGTTACTTTTTCTTCCAGCTTAAAATTCAAAACAGTTTCCTTCCCTGAGATAATCATTACGTTCGATATCGTTTGCTGATTGTACCCTATAATTGATACTGCAAAAGTACAACGGCCTGTTGGAATATTTTTTAATGTAAACTCCCCTTTCCCATCTGTAGAAGTTCCTATAAAAGGATTTGATGCCGGAACCATAACAGTGGCTCCGGTTATTGGATTTCCGGTAAATGCATCGACTACCAAACCCCGAACGGTTTGTCCGGAATGTTGTGCAAAAGTGCAAAATGATACTAATGTGATAATAAGAGCTAAACTGATATTCCGTTTCATAACTTTTAAGTCTAATTAATTATGCAACAAAGTTAGAGGTTGCATAATTTCAAAAAAAATAAAAGTTGCTGAATGAAGGAAATCCGGTGCTGAATGATGGATATAAACAGTGAATTGTTATGAAGAAATGTTGCTAAGAATGGGGAAGTCAGTAAATCTTTTAATGAAGCTTTATATGAATAATATTTATTTTCATGATCG
>Ga0302215_10001431_pt1 | contig 17085 bp, 10 predicted proteins | sample II_Fen_N3_1_FD_194580 | JGI IMG/M metagenome (GOLD analysis project Ga0302215, IMG submission 194580) | Peat permafrost microbial communities from Stordalen Mire near Abisko, Sweden - II_Fen_N3_1 | ecosystem: Environmental > Terrestrial > Soil > Wetlands > Permafrost | place: Sweden: Abisko...
AATGACAAAGTAATAACTGAGAGACTATACCAAAATATGTTTTTTTTATTCATTCAATTTTTCATTTTGCCTGACAACCTTAAGTTCAATTTCCCAATTATAAAACAGAGTTATGAGACTATAAAAACAAAGGGCCGTTCTTCCGATTATATCAGAATAGTTAATACTTGATTTATTATGAATCTATCATTCATATTTAATTTTCAATGACTCATCGCTTTGGAAATACATATTTCAGCATTACACTATTAAGACGAATCATATCCAAAAAACCACTAAATCATCGAACGTTTTTATCAGAAAAAAATGGATTGAATACAGCAACTGATACACGTGAATCGGCGCAACCATAATAGAGGAACCATTTCAGTTTAAAATATACCAGGCCTTCGATGAAAACAGTACCAGAAGGATATTGACCGCTTTTTTCGAAATCTTCCTGAGGGAATAAGAATGGTTTGTCTAATCGTTTGATTAATTTGGTAGGATCTTGAGGATCAAACAACGCCTGTCCGGCACAATATGCATTTACTGCATACCCGGAGTCTCCTTCTCCGGCTTTGTTTTTTCCGTTATATAATAAAATAGCACCCGTCTCTGTCCATATAGCAGGCGGACCACATTCGGTCAGTTCGCTGTCGAAATATCCTTTTCGGGGTGACATCAATACTTTCAGTTCATTCTTCTCATTTAAAACAGGAGTCCAGTTTTTCAGATCATCTGAAGTTGCACCATAGATAACATACTCACCCCAATACATAAAATACTTTCCATTTATTTTCTTTATAACCAGTTTGTCATTCTTCAAATTCGTTAAAATACTTGATGCTTTTGACCATGTATTCAGAAAACGTCCATCATATGCCTTTGCAAACACAGGACCATGTTTTTGCCAATTGATTAAATCCTTGGATGTTGCTACGCACAATCGTGCTTTTTCCCTGTTCCACGAGGTATAAAAAATAACAAATGTTCCATCCTCTGTCACCGAAACACGTGGATCTTCACACCCACCCGGCCACTCATACTTTTTATTGTTGTCATTTCCGGGAAACAAAACAGGAGATTTTCTCTTTATCATCTTGAATCCGTCAGTAGATTCTGCCAAAGCGACTCTTGATACCCGGGTACTGATACCTACAGCCGAATTATCTTCAGCACGATAAAGGATGCAAATCTTTCCATCTTTTACTACTGCTCCCGGATTAAAGGCATCACCTTCCTCCCAGTGTACATTTTTATTGTTCATTGGACAGAAAAACACAGAAGATGAATCAGGTGATAAAATGGGATTTACTCCTACCGGACGAATAAATTCGCCAAGTGGGAATGTGGGTTTATAGTGATTTTGTGAAACACTGGTCGAACTAAAAAAAGAAATAAATACCCCCAATAAAATAGAAGTGAAGACTGATTTTTTCATGTGATTTTTAACGTATTTTGCGTAAGGATAATATTCTTATTATTATGGAAGTGGATTAAATGTACCCCATTTCAAATTTGGTTTAGAGGATGTTTTGAAGTCCAGGGTTGCGCCATTTGATAAATCGCTCCAGTTGAGCCAGCTACTATCGTGATCTTTGCCATTCATTTTCAGCGAATTGATATAAATATTCTTTTCAGAACCACCTTTTAGAATAAGATCACCTGACTTCAATTTTATTCTAATTGTTTCAAAAATCGGTGTGTTAATTGCAAAACCCCCAACTCCCGGTATTTCAGGATATAAACCAATGCAGGCAAATACATACCAGGCACCCATAGTACCTAAATCATCATTTCCAGGCAATCCGTTGATGGCACTCGAATATTGTTCATTAATAATTCTGTTTATCAGCGCCTGCGATTTGTAGGGACAGCCTGCCCAATTATAAATCCAGGGTATGTGAAAGCTTGGTTCATTTCCCGAAGCAAACCAGGGGTCATTGTAACCGGCATCAAGTCTCACAAAAAACTCATCCAGACGTTTCTCAGCTACTTTTTTACCTCCGATTATCTCAATCAACCCATTTAAATTATAGGGAACCATCCAAAAATAATTTTTATACGTTGACTCCCTGAAATCCTCACTTAATGGTTTCCATGCACCATCGGAATTGCGTGATTGTAGCCATCCGGTTTCAGGATTGAATAAATTTTTCCAGGTCTGTGCCTGGGAGAAATACCTCCAGCTTGCAAATTCATCGCCTACAGCGTGTAATGCGAACTGGCCGATAGCAAAGTCAGAAGAAGTATATTCGAGCTGAATTGAAGCATTGAAATATCCTTTTTCCAGGTATTGTTTCAATCCCGGACGAACTTCCACATCCTGTGATTTAACACCCGGAACATCTGCGTTTGTTCTCATCAGTTTAAAAATCGGCTTTGGATCATAATTCCTTGCTCCAAAGGCATAAGCATTCGAAATTAGTATCGGTGTTGGATCACCTTGCATAATTCCGGTCTCTATATTTGCCAAAACCCATTTTGGATAAGCTCCTCCTGATTGTTCTGCAAATAATTGATGAGAAATGACTACATCGGATGCCACATCAGGATCCAGAATAGATAACAATTGAATTTGAGTGCGGTAAGTGTCCCAGTTGCTGAATGAAGTATAATGTTTTGAAGAGGATGTATGTACTTTTAAATCGGCTCCCATGTATTCTCCATTCACATCGCTGCAAACATTCGGATGGATAAAAGCATGATACAAATGGGTGTAAAATTGAGTTTCACGATCCTGATTAGTTCCTGTAACCTGTATCTTTCCAAGATAATTATTCCATTTTGTTTCTGCTTCTGCCTGAATTTGATTGAAATCCCATACGGTATTTTCTTTTTTTAAATTTTCCTTCGCATTCTCAACAGATACGTAGGAGATTCCAATTTTATATTGAATTTGTTTTTTATTCTTTACATCAAAAGTAAAATAAACACCTGAATTTTCGCCTTCTGCAAATGTTGCATTAGCTACTAGTTTATCGTTTTTCCAGATTCCTGATTCTGCCCCATCAGTATCAAATTCTGCAGCAAAATAGACTTTATAAGGAGTTGTTATTCCACAAAACTGTCCACCATCGGCATATCCTTCGCACTTATTGGGCGCTGTAATTACTATAGCAGCCTGCTGTATGCTGGTTGCAGCAATACCCGCTCCGATAATGACAGTACCATACTCATCAGTTGGATTGTACGTATAACGCGCCATTCCTGTCCGTTCTGTAACTGTCAGTTCAGTCTTAGTTTCATCCTGAACAACAGCTTTATAATAGCCTGCATGACCTTCCTCCTCCGAGACATTTATCCGGTAATTCAAAATGTTATCCGGAGAAGTTTTAAGTTTGCCTTTCAGTGGAAAAGTCGGGAAATTACCCATATGTTCACATCCTCCACCGCTCATCTGGTTAATAACAAACCCTGAGCGTTTAGAAAAATATGTTGGCGTAAACTGCACCATTCCAAAAGGATACGTAGCACCCGGAAAACAATATCCGGATGTCAAACCCAGCCCTTTCGTTCCGATTAAAGTATTTACACGATGAGCATAATCACTATTCAGGCTTTTACTATACAGGTTTAAAACAACTAAATTCAGTAACAATATGCATAAAATCAATCCTTTGTTTTTCATCTTCTATATTTATTATTTTGATAATGAGAAAGGTGCGGAGTCTTTTGTTATTCCTCTTATCTTGTTGGGTTGATCGCCCATTTCAAATCGAAGTGCTCCTCCATTTACGATATCACTGTAGGTAATATAATTTTTTTCGAATAACTTGCCATTGAGGGTTGCTGATTGAATGTAAACATTCTCTTTTGAGTTCCTATTTGATTCAATAATAAACTTTTTATCGTCTTCGGTGGTAATGGTAATTTTTTGAAATAACGGACTTCCGATAACATATTCGTCTGTTCCCGGACAAACACTATAAATTCCTAAGGCATTCAGCACGTACCACGATGACATTCCTCCCTGATCTTCATCTCCCGGATACCCTTTTTCAGTTGAATTATAAAGTTTCTCCATGATTTGACGCGACCAATATTGTGTTTTCCAGGGTTGGCCTGCATAACTGTATAAAAATATCATGTGCTGAATAGGTTGATTTCCATGCGCATACTGACCCAGATTGGCAAGTTGCATTTCTTTCATTTCGTGAATAACACTTCCATAAGTACCGGGAACAATTGTATTCGGAAGCGTAAAAACGGAATCTATTTTAGTTGTAAATTTCTCATCACTTCCGAACAGGTTTATCAAACCTTGTACATCGTGAAAAACAGACCAGGTATAATGCCAGGCATTTGCTTCACAATAAGGCCCACCCCATTCATACGGATTAAATGGTTCCACCCATTTTCCGTTTTTATCTTTTCCTCTCATAAAACCTGTTTTGGAATCAAAAACGTTTTTATAGTTATACATCTGTCTGGCAAATATCTTTTTATAAAATTCATTACCTGTCATTTTTGCCAACTGATATGCGCAAAAATCGTCGTAAGCATATTCCAACGTTTGAGAAGTCGAACCCATCGATTCAGGATAAGGAACATAACCTAACTGCCAGTATTCTTTCCAGAATGCACGTCCGTTTGCACCACCCCATGGGCCTTTATTCATTGATTCATGGGCGTACGCTTTAAGTGCTTTTTCAGGATCAAACGTACGAATACCTTTAGCCCAGGCATCTGTAATTAATGAAATTGAATGGTTTCCAATCATTCCACCTGTTTCACCCGGAAACGACCACGAAGGAAGCCATCCACATTGTTCCTGTGCTGCCAGAAGTGCATTCATATATCTTCCCTGCATAGTCGGGTGTAAAATATTCGTCAAAGGAAACTGTGACCTGAAAGTATCCCAGAAACCATTATCCGTATACATATATCCATCGTGGATTTTTCCATCGTAAGGACTGTAATAGTATGGTTTATTGTTTTCGTCCAGTTCATAAAATTCTCTGGAAAAAAGATTTGCCCTAAATAAACAGGAATAGAAAGTCTTCATTTGTTCTTCTGTTCCACCTTCAACTAAAACTCTGTTCAATAAATCATTCCATGTTTTAGCACCTTTTATTTTTGTTACTTCAATGCTCTTATCTTTTCCTAATTCGCGGTTCAGTGTAACCCTTGCCTGATCATAACTTATATACGATGAAGCAGTTTTGGCTTGTACGATTGAACCTCTTTTAAATTTCAGGTAGGCACCATATCCTTTCCCGCTTCCGGAAGTCTTTTTGGTAAAAATCTCATCTTTTTGATTTTCCCAGACTCCGTATTCTTCAAAAGGTTGATCGAACTGAATCACTAAATAATTACGAAATGTAGCCGAATTATTCACAAACCGTTGATTATTCACCCATCCGGTAATTTGTTTTTTTACCGGGTCGATGTTCATCTCACTCATGTCATTGTAGCCATCCAGGACAAGATAGGCATCTTCATTTTTAGGATAGGTGAAACGTAAATGTGCTCCACGCATTGTTGGAGCTATTTCAGTAGCTATTCCGTTATCAAATTTAACTTTATAATAATTTGGCTGTGCAATTTCGTTAGTATGACTGAACTTTGATGCACGATTATCCTGATTAACAATTAATTTTCCTACCATTGGCATGAATGAATAAACAGCATAATCGCCTACCCAGGGACTACATTGATGCGCTTGTTGAAAGCCTCGTATTTTGTCGGCAGAATACTGATATTTCCAACCTTCACCATTTTTACCTGTTTGTGCTGCCCAGGTATGCATAGCATAAGGCATTGCAATGGTTGCATACGTATTTCCATAACTCAATCCATAATTAGAATCCGTTCCCTGTAATGGATTTACATATTTCACCAGGTCTTTTTGCTCAGCATTTAGGACATTTAAAATCATCATAAAACTAAGAATAAAAACAACTAATCTATATTTCATCTTTCTGTTTTGTTATATTATTTGCAACGAATAAATTAATCGGATATAATATATTACAAGAGGCTAATTCATTGCGTTTTATATCATGATTCCGGAGTTTTGTATCCTGGTTCTTGGTTCTTTGTTTCTGGCTCTTACCTCTTACTTCTTACACTGTATCGTCATGAAATTTGTTTACACTTATTCTTCCGTCTTTCTACCGACTACCAACAAACTTCTTCCTCTTTCCTCACCTCTTACCTCTTACCTCTTATCTTATAGTAACAGTGCATTAGCGCCTGATTTTAATTCATAGGTTTGTCCTTTCCATACCAGTTTACCCGGAGTGGTAAGTGGTAAATTGATATTGATTTGCCATTTATTTTTCTTTAGCTCATAATTTACTGATATTTTCCCATTGGGATGAGGCATTTCTCCTCCAACTTTAGTCATTGTTCCTACATGTGGTTCAATTTTAATCTTTGAAAAGCCGGGAGCATCAGTATCAATACCTAAAACAATTCTGAAAAAATCAATATTGGGACTTGCACCCCAGGCATGACATTCCGACCGAACAGTATTTAATCTGGAATCTTCTGCCCAGGTTGTTAAACCCAGGTTGATATTTTCTCTCCATATTCCCAACCAATTCATGTAATCATTGCCAAGACCCGCTTTATTCAATGCCTGATGAAGATAGTATTTGAAATAAACAGTACATTGCGTTAAACTTTTGTCGTTCAATAAGCCATTGCCTACCTCAACCAGATCATCCCCATCGACAATTCCGGCTAGTATGGCTAATGAGTTTACATGCTGGGAATATCCTTTCTTTTCGTTTGTATCTGCAAACAATTTCTTTTCTGCATCCCAGTATTTCCGCTTAATGGTCCCTTTTAACTGAATAGCCTTTTTTGCATAATAATCTCCATAAAAAGATTCTCCAACAGCATTTTCCATCTCTGAAGCCCATTGATAAGCTAAAAGCAATTGAACATCGTAGATAGCAGCGCTTCCATCTGTACCCATTGGTCCCCATCCCATGTCGCCTACCCAATCAACAAATTTCCAATATGGTAAATCCTTTAAAGAACCATCTGCCTGTTGAAATTTAGCAAAAAAAGTCAGTATTTCCCGTTGGCCCATCATTTTATCATTGAGAAAACCTGCATCCGGCCTATACATCCAATAGTCGTGCAACATACCGATGTACCACAACGAAAAAGTTGAAATGATTTGTGTACTACGTGTTGGATAACGACTCATAGTTACTCCTTCTGCTAATCGCGAATGATCCATCAGGGTAAGAGCATTTCTGGCTAAACGGTCATCGCCACTGTTGTAATAAGAAACCATTGCTTGTATGCGGGTATCTCCGATGTATTGCAATTGCTCATAATACGGGCAATCCGTATAGGTTTCCCAGGCATTCATTCGTGCTGTACGCCAACCAATATCTAAGATTTGTTTAATCTCTTTATTATCAGAATTAAAAACATAATTTGTTTTAAACGGATAACCTGTAAAAGTACCATACAAATCATCTATAATTAACGGATCAGCTTTTGTTTGTACAATCAGGCGGATATAACGATACGAACGGAAATTCAGCGTTGTAAAAGATTGTCCATCGGTTCCGTCAGCCAGCAAGCTATCTGTTCTTCCTATAAATTTCTTTCCTTCAACATCATTTCTGTTGCTCTTGCGTAATTCATTACCTTCCTGATCATATAGTGTTTCAGCGTATCCGATTGAAATACCGGCACCCTTGCCTTTACTGAAATTTAATGTGACATACGCATTGGTATAGAAAGTCTGATCCAACAACAAAACAACTTTGCTATTGGCTGGAATTAGTAAAGCCTTTTTTTCGGCTGGAAAAGTAGACGGTACTTTCATTCCTACAGCCAAACGCAATTTAGGGATCCGTTGGTAAGTTAACTCCATTTGTGGCAAGGTAGAAGGTACCAATTGCCAGGCTAATCCATCAGAGGATCCCTTTAACTTTCCATCAAAAAGTTTAGCTGCATTTGGCCAGCCGGTATCATCAAAACCGGGCGAAGTCCAATCACCTTTGATGGTTTGTGCCATATCAACCAATTGCCCTTTAGTGGCTGCAAAAAAGAAGCCTGGGATTGGTTGATACCCTTTATCACAGATACATTTCCATGTTTCGTTTGTATTTAATATTTCTTCTGTTTCTGACTTGCCTTGTAAAATAAATGCGGTACGTACACTTATTTGCGCTTCGGGGCGATACTGTGCTTCGTTCCATACTAAAGCAGAGATGCTGTTCTTACCGTTAACCAGAAAAGGGGCAATATCAACTGTTTCGAAATTCCAAAAATACGTATCACAACGAGCCGGACCCATTGAAACAATTTTTCCGTTTACATAGAGTTTATAGCGATTATCTGCTGAAACCTGAATGTTGAACGATGTGGGTATATCTTTTAAGTCTATACTTTTTCGAAAATGATACACTCCATATTCAGTTCCGTTATCGTTCCGGGGAACAATCCACTGGGCATTCCAGGCTTTTACGTTTTGATTCGGATAAAAAGAATTAGCATTAGCCGAAAGGATGCTGAAAAACAGGACAAAAACATATAGGTTCTTCATAATCAAATTGATTGATTTTTAGTTTAATATTTTAATTTATTCCCCAATCTTTATTCGGTTTTTCTCCCATAAACAATTCGAGAACTCCACCAGAAGAAATGTCAGCAAAATCTATATAACAATGATTGTATTCCTTGCCGTTTAATTTTGAATTCTGTATGTAAATATTCTCAGGGCTGTTGTTATGGGCTATTATTGTAAATTTTTCTCCCTTAAAATAATGTTGATCTAATTTAAATTCAATCCTGTCAAATGCAGGGCTAGTGATTTCCTGCCTTGTATTTCCGGGACAGGAAGGATGTATTCCGGCAGATGCAAGAATATACCAGGCCGACATTTGCCCGGCATCTTCATTCCCTACCAGACCCTCAACTTTATTCTTGTAGCCATTTTGACAAATAAAACGGGTCCATTTCTGTGTCAACCAGGGTGTATTTAACTGATTGAACAAGAATGGTACAAAATGTACCGGCTCATTAGCGTGATTATAATAGTTATTCCATAATAGATTAGAGGGAGTATTATCAAAAAAATAATTTAAATCTTTCAATACATTTTCTTTACCTCCCATTAACTTCACCATGCCTGTAACATCGTGCGGTACGAACCATCCCTGTTGGTAAGGATTTGATTCAATACAGCCGTACCATTCGGTTATTCGCCCTTCTTTTGGCCACGGCATCCAGGCCCCGTTACTTAGTTTCGGACGAAACCAGCCTTTAACAGGATCAAATATATTTTTATACGCCTTCGATTTATTTATAAATAGTTTTTCATCCTCTGTCTTTCCTAATGTTTTGGATAATTGAGAAACACACCAATCGGTATAAGCATATTCAAGCGTATTTGATATGCCCACCGATGTTGCAGAATAACCCAACTTGTCGTTTCCAAATTTCGCTGAGGTATTTAGAGCATACTGATAAGCTTTTTTGATATCATAGGATTGTATTCCTTTTACATAGGCATCAGCTAATATCGATAAGGCCGGATTTCCAATCATACATCCCGAGTAAGAATTTAACAATTCCCATCTTTCGTAATATTCTTTTCCGCTCTGATCTGCCAGTGAAATTAAGGAGTTGATTTCATCACTTACCAGCCTTGGATTTATTATTGTTTGAAGTGGAAACTGACTTCTGAAAACATCCCAGCCACTGAAAACGGTACGTTTTGTAAAACTTTCGTCTTTATCATGAATTTTCAAATCTCCTCCTACATAACGACCGTCTGCATCTGTGTAAATCCTCGGATCAATCATTGTATGATACAAAGCAGTGTAAAATACAGTCTTTTGATCATCATTTCCACCTGAAATCAGTATTTTACTTAATTCATTATTCCACAAATTTTTAGCATCTGCTTTTACTTCATCAAATGTTTTATCTTTTATCTCTGTATCAAAGTTATTTTCAGCCCCTTTCAAATCCACAAAAGAAAGTCCAACTTTCAACGTAATCTCCTCTCCTTTATGCGTGGGGAATTCGGTAAAAAAACCTAGATTTTTTCCATCAAGCTCTTTTAAGTCCCTTAAAACGGGTGCATCAGCTACTTTTTTCAGATAAGGGATACTTACTACTTCATCCTTTTTTCGTTTCCAACTATCCGGTATATTCGCGCTCCAAAAGCCGTAATCCGTTATTGGCTTACTGAAATGGGCATAAAAATATACTGTATAATTGGTATTTCCTTCTCCATTTCCCCAGCCTCCTCCTGATGGTGGACATTTCATCCAACCTTTTATTGTACTATTATCAACGATTTCAACGTGTTGAAAAGTAGAAGTTCCACCAACCTTACGGGCCAAATCTATTTGGATACGGGATTTATTATTTTCGGGAAATGTAAATTTCAACATCCCGCAACGCGGTGTAGCCGAACTTTCAACTTTTATATTATAATCCGATAATTCTACCGAATAATACCCGGCTTTAGCTATTTCGGTTTTTTTATCGTAGTGCGATCGATATCCTTTTATGCTTCCATTCTCTTTTCCTGCTATTTTTTTAAGTTCGCCGGTGGTTGGCATAACTATAAAATTACCCAACTCTCCAAACCAGCCTACTCCGCTCATTTGTGTAAAAGCAAATCCTTCAATCGTTTTATGCTCGTAACTATAGCCCGAACTGTTATCTCCTCCGGTAATTGTATTTGGATTTACCTGAACCATACCATAAGGTGTAGAGGCACCCGGAAAAGTTTTTCCCAGTCCATGATATACACCTGCAGCTCCTACATTGGTACTGGCTCCTATAAATGGATTTACAAAATCCACAGGTTTAAATTCATTCTTACTGCAATTTCCAACTGCACTCGACATTAAAAATAAAAGTACTAAGATATAAATATGATTTGAAATAAACTTGCTCATATTGTTATTTTTGAAAATGGGTGTATAGCTTTTACAAATCCTGCAGTTTAATATCGCATAAACATCTTAAAAGCAAAATAATAATTTTGTAATGTAAAAAATCAATTTTTAATATAGAATGTTCTTATTCCGAATTTAGGGATTGACATCAATAATTCGTTATTTGAAATGGCTTTAATTGATAAATTTGCTTGTTTTGTTTCACCGTCTAACTCAATTTCATGAATACTCTTGAACGGAAAACCCAACTTAATTTTGTGAATTCCATCATCTCCTTCAGCGTTAAAAATTCGGACAAGTACTCCATCATTCATTCTTTGTACGGAGCATAATTCATACCCGCTGTTTTGTAAATCGATGAAACTTTTGTTTTCAAAATTAAAATAAGATGATATGTAAGTGATTAGAGGTTCATTCCAACCTGTACTTTTAGCGGATATTGACGACTCATCCCATTTATTTTTATGAGGAAGAAGTGCATACTTCACTCTCAAAGGCTCGGTAATTGAATAATCAAATCCCCATAATCCTTTCCCTGAATATTGAATAGTTAATCCCAATGGAAAATTTTCCCCATAAGAATAAGAAGTTGTATGGTCAGTAAACAGAGCCATACTGTTTCCATTATCCGTATCGGTCAAATCAATCCAATTCAGTATCACATTGTGCTTTATATTATCCCATGAATTAAAAAAAGTATTATCCAACCGGCTTTCACATACATCAAAAGGAGCATTTTTATAGAGTTTCGTTGACTTGAAATTTACCGGAAAAAGTATGTTTAGTTTAAACCTGTCATCACAAAAAGCCCTTCTGTTATCCTGCCAGGTATTTTGTTGTTTATATTCACCAATTCCGACATTGTATTTCCAATCAATTTCCAGATTAAAATCAATACGTTCCTGTCCTTTTCCAATAGTTACTGTTTGCCTGAATGGATGTGAAGCAATTTCTCCATCAATCAATATTGTCGTTTCAAATAAATTGTCTTTTATCAAAGTTACATTCGCCCGGTTTTCTTTTGAGGAATGAAATCGTTTCTCTTCATAAAAATACCCTCTTATTTCTCCCAATAAATATTCACTGCCTTTTTTAGCGTACTCTTTGTTGTTATTCTTTTTTACAATCAGGCTTTTAATTGTCCCTCCCTTTTGCAGGTCGAACACAATTGTATAAAGTTCATTTTCAACAATGCATTCATTTTTGTTTTGAATGAAGCTCTGTGTTTTTTTTCCCAATAACGGTTTCCCGGGTGTTATTTTGTAAGTAGCATATCCGAAGGATGGAACTTCAGCCTGAAAACAAACTAAGTTATCTTTATCTATGGAATAAGGAATTTCCTTATTCTTTACATCCTGAATTCTAAAGTTTGCTTTTTCATATATTGTCGGTAACAGGATACTTACCATCTCATTTCGTGAGAAACCGAGCGTATTAAATATTTTTATAAATAATTCTTTATCCTTTGATTTCTTTCCAGTTTCAAAACTCATTATTGCCTCTGCAACAACTTGACCGGCAATTGTATTTGTGCTGTCTGTCCAGTGTGTAATTTCCTCAGCCCATGTACGTCCGCTTTTTAATCTGTTATAGGGCACAATCCATGAGTCATGATGCTGAGCAAGCAGTAAAGTTCTCCAGGCTTCTTCTATCCGGTCTTTTCTGTAGCTGCACTTTTTTTCCAGGTATGCCAACGATCCGGTTTTTTCGGCAATCCCAATTCGGTTTTCAGATTTGCGAACCTGTTGTCCTATCTTTTGCAATACCTGACTACCCCACATTAGATTTACCTGAACATCTTCCTGTGAGAAATGCCAGTTATCATCCGATTTCCCTGCTGAAATTTTTTCAATGTATTCCTTCCAGGTTACATACGTAGAATGGTTTCTGATATTTAATCCAAAACCCAGCCAGGGACCATTTTTCCAACCGGCATCCTGAAAACACATTCCTACCGGATTTTTTATGCCAAAATCAAAACAATCTTTTAAATAAGAAGTCGAATTGTTCCATGCTTTTGTTTGCCAGGTAGAATTCTTTTCAAAATGTTCACATCCATATCTTGGAACACTTAATATGGACGTTCCATCAGGTCCGATCCAATTGACCAAATCTTTTCCGTATGCCCTTGTATACCCACCCCAGCAGGTATTCGGACATTTCAACACAGCATATTTGAAACCAAACGATTTTAATATTTGAGGCAGGCTGCTGGTAAAACATGGTTCCTCTACGGAATAGGTAGTAAACCGGACATCAGGAAAGTGACTATTTAACTTTTTTATACCATATTCAAACTGGCGGATAATGCTTTCGCCCGAGATATTGTAGCAATATGGTTGGGCATAAGTAGGGTTGGTAAATTCAACTCTTTCACTGGTTACAATCTTTTTAAATTTGTTATAATCTTCCGAAGTTCTTAACTCTACACTGTCCCAGGTTTCAGGTTCAATTTCCAGACTTATTCTCCACTCGGGATGGTTGTAATAATTATCGGTTATAAAACGTGTTTTCCATTCCAATGGATAATGTCCGTAAATTCCACCATGATATCCATCAACAAAACTTACATTCTGAGCAAAAAGGACTAAACCTAACAGCAACATCAACAAGGTGATACAAATCCTAAACATTCTTATTCGCGGTCTTTTTTATTTTCAATTTCTGTCAGAAAATTCTTCAAACTTCTCAGAGCTTTCTGGTTATCCTCTTTTTGTGGCAGTAAACTCAAGTGTCCAAGTATTTGATTGAACTCAGTAAGTTCATTCCTTAGAGTTTTATCTTCAGTTACCGACAGTAAAAAAAGTTTTTTCTCATCAGGTGTCAACTCCCCGGTAAGATATTTTATTACTAAATTTATCATTTTATTTACCTATTTATAATAAGAACGATTAATTGTTCCAGTTCCATTAAAAAAGGTAAGAATAAATCGTATAAACAATCTAATTCAACTGTAAACTAAGACTATTTCTGAGTTTCTTAAGTGCAATACACATTTGAGTTTCAACGGTATTGACCGAAATATTTAATTTGTCTGATATTTCTTTATATTTCAAACCATCAAATCTACTGAATATAAATATTTCACGACATTTTGGAGGCAACGAGTCAATCGCCTTTGTAACTATTTTTTCCACTCTTTCTTCCGATCCGGGTTCGACATCAAAATTATCCAATGATTGTAATTTCAGTGAGATTTCCTGTTCGTAAAGTGTTTGGGCGTTGACAACAAACCGATCTTTCACCATTTGATGCTTTAAGTGATCCAGGCATTTATTTTTTGCCAGCTTATACATATAAGCATTGATGTTTTCAATGTATTTTAATGAATCTTTACTTTCCCAAAGTCCGAGAAATAAATCCTGAATGATATTTTCAGCATCTTCTTCGTATACAACGTATACAGTTGCAAACCTTACTAACTTTGGGTAGAATGACATATATATTTGTGTGAAATCCATAGCTTTATTTTTTTTAAATTTAAATACTTTCAAAAAAATAAATTATGATATGGATGGATATCCGAATGGGGTTTCGAATAGAATGATGTGTCCGGCAAAAAGTGGTTGTGATTCATGATATTGATTTTTTGGGTTAACAGATAATTTCAGGAATATCAATAATTGATTTTCTCAAAAATTACACATGTCAAAGATATATTGAAAAAAGCCTACTAATTTTGTTAGTAGGCTTACAGGTAAACGATTTAAAAACAATTATGTCGTAAATCGATTTATTTCAGTATGTTATGAGAAGGCTTGGAGGGTGTTTTGGTAAATCTGTTTGAACTGAATTAATGAAGTTTTCCTATTTTTTTTAATTCTTCTTCAAAGAGATCGCTTTCTATAAGTGATTTTCCTTTTACTTTACTTTTGTAATTATACACAGTCTGCACAGAATAGCTGAGGAAATCTGCTATCTGGCTAACATCGGTAATCCCTAATTTAATAAGAGCAAAAATCCGGAGTTCTGTATTCAATTGACCAACTTCTTCCAGTTCAATTCTTTCCTGGGGCTTCAGCAACGAATTAAATTCTGAAACAAAGTTTGGATATAATTTCAGGAATGCCTTGTCAAAGTTAGTACGCAGTTCATCAATCTCTTTTTCTAAATCCGATGCCGATGGCGGCTTACTCAAACTCTCAGTTTGTCCTGTTTTTATCTTGAGATATACATTTTTCTTGTAGGTGTGAAGCTTATTCACGTAAACCGAACACTGATTCATGAAATAGCCCAAATATCTTTCTTTAATAATATTCGATTCATCCAGCTTATGATTCAAATGTAACAAATCTTCATTTGCTATGCGTAGTTCTTTTCGTGCTTTTGAAACTGCAATAACCTGTTTATATATAAATATTAATGCAATCACCAGAATTAAGACAAACAGACTGGTAAGGATAGAATAAATTCTAAGGTTTTTTTGTTGATACCTTATTTTCTTTAAATAACTATCTTCAATGATGGGTTGTACTTTTGCTATTACTGAATTCTTGAAGCGGGCATTGTAAAACAGAGCATCATCCAACGCCACCCTAATATAATTATAAGCTCTGTTTACATCTCCTTTGTTATATAAATTGATAGCCAACGACAATAATGCCTCGTTTTCTTTGACTGCCAACCGGATATCTGTTGTTGCTGCCAGAATCAGGTAATATTCTTCACTTTCTATTAATTTTTCCTGCTTATATACTTTTGCCAGATTCATAGCTGCCATAGCATAATTATGAGTACCAGGTTCTTGTTTATTAAAAATATATTCCAGTATCTCTACAGCTTCTTTATAGTTACCTGCCAGTTGTAATTTATGTGCAAGTTCTTTTTTGTATTCAATTGATTTATTATCAAGCAACAACATCACTTTATCCCGGTACTCTTCTTTCTTTATTTCATATTGTTTTGAGAAATTGGCATCAGCAGTATAAAAAATTAAGTTCTCATAATACCGGATTCTATTCCAACAATACCATGCTTGATTACTTGTTGACAAAGATTTATAATTTAACGAATCAAATATTTCAGAAGCCTGTAAGAATAGCCCTGATAAAGAGTAAACATAAATCAGGCGTAACGAACTTTCTAAAATAAAATCCTTTTCGTTTAACCTGTTTGCTATTGATAGATTTTCGTTTATATAAAATTCTGCCGAATCACAGATAAAAGTATTATATTGATCTATAATCTCCCTGTTTACCTCAAATTGTTGCTTTAAATTTTTTAATCTGTGCTTCTTTCTTTTTAATTCTGAAATTTTCGCCTTCTTAATTTCCGTAAAATTCGAACGTTCTGATATCACCTTATCCAACTGTATTAATAATGAGTCTGACCTGTTATCTTTGAATGAGTCTGACCTGTTATCATTGCACAAAACTGCACATGGAAAGAGGATCAATAATAATATTATTGGAAATGTGTTTTTCATTGTATTCATAAATAGATCAACAATTCTAAAGAAAGGATAATGATTTTAATGAATCAGTATAAATAAAATGCTGACGAGATTTTGTGTCCTCTCATATCGCAAAAATAGACTAAAAAACCAATTCAGACAACAAAAAACGTTACATTAAATCAGATTTTGTATTTACGAAGGTTTTCTAACTCTGATTTACAAATAGTTTAGCCCATTTTGATCATAGCATTATTCGACTTTATTTGCTTATTTATTATCAAAGATATGCAGTATTTTTCAATAAAACTCTATATATTCTAATTTTGAATCGAAATAATTGCCTTACGTAGAAACGACAAAACAAACAAAACGAAGGTCAATAATTTGCGACTAAATATAACAGTAATTTTACAACAAGTATAACGTAGTGATAAGTAGCGGCATAAGTATATGGGGTCATGTTTCTCACTTTATCTGATTCTTGGTCAGGCACTTTACAGCCTTTTTTTTCAATTTAAAGGGAACTGACTACAATTTTAAATTGCTTTGTATTTTTATCCATTTAAACGCCGAAACCTGTTTTTTTTATGTCCGGTAAATTTCAATCCCCTTTGGTACGCATTTGAATAATACTTGCTGGTATTACGGTGATATTACGGTGGTATTATGGTGGTATTACAGTGTTGATACGGTGTAATATTAGAGCGCAATACATCCGCATTCCCACCGCATGTCGAGGGTAATGTCTTCTTAATTTTGGCAATAAGTATTCAAATGCGTATAAAACGTGTTGTGTTCCGCGTTCAGTGTTTTGCG
>Ga0302215_10001433_pt1 | contig 17080 bp, 14 predicted proteins | sample II_Fen_N3_1_FD_194580 | JGI IMG/M metagenome (GOLD analysis project Ga0302215, IMG submission 194580) | Peat permafrost microbial communities from Stordalen Mire near Abisko, Sweden - II_Fen_N3_1 | ecosystem: Environmental > Terrestrial > Soil > Wetlands > Permafrost | place: Sweden: Abisko...
GGGTGATTTCATAGAGTTTCTGACTGTTTCTTAATTGAATTCATACCATGAAGTTTCTTTGCCCCATCGCTTTATCGGGAGTTTACACTTTCTCATTGATAACCACCCGGTATCTACTCTTCAGGAAATTCCCGAAAAAGTTTACATGATGACTTACTCAGTAAATGCATAACTTTCCAATCATCTGTGGTTGAAATGCATTGACGAACATCAGACTCCCAAAGGAGTTTACTCATCATCACATTATCACATCATCACATCAAACTATCATCACATCATGAAAACAAGAACTATTGGACAACAATTAGGGCGCAACTCATGGGCTGAACCCTGGAAGATTAAAATGGTAGAACCCATCCACATGATCTCTCGCAACGAAAGGGCCGTGGCTTTGGACAAGGCAGGCTATAACACCTTCCTGATCCGGTCGGAGGACGTATATATCGATTTGCTGACCGACAGTGGCACCAACGCCATGAGTGACCGTCAATGGGCAGGTTTAATGATGGGTGATGAGGCTTATGCCGGCAGCCGCAATTTCTATCATCTCGAAGAAGCCATGCAGGAGTTTTATGGCTATAAGTATCTTGTGCCGACTCATCAGGGACGTGGTGCCGAGAATATCCTCTCGCAGATCGCAATAAAGAAGGGGCAACTCGTCTGCGGAAACATGTATTTCACTACTACGCGCCTTCATCAGGAGCTTGCCGGTGGCATTTTCGTGGATGTGATTATCGATGAAGCCCATGATGCCCAGAACGAACACCCTTTTAAGGGAAATGTCGACCTGATCAAGGTTCAAAAGCTGATTGAAGAAAAAGGTGCTTCGAGCATTGCTTATATCTGTCTGGCAGCTACAGTAAATATGGCCGGCGGGCAACCCGTAAGCATGCAGAATGCCCGTCAACTCCATGCGCTTTGTGCAAAATATGGGATTAAGATATATCTCGATGCCACCCGTGCTATTGAAAATGCTTTTTTTATTCAGGAACGTGAGGAAGGGTATGCCGACAAAACCCTGGCACAGATATTAAAGGAGTTTTGCATTTATTCGGATGGAGCTACCATGAGTGCCAAAAAGGACTCGCTGGCAAATATAGGCGGGTGGCTCGGCTTGAACGACCGGGGATTGTATGAAGATGCCTGCAACCTGGTGGTCGTATATGAAGGGCTGCAAACGTACGGCGGTATGGCAGGACGCGATATGGAGGTGTTGTCCATTGGAATCAGGGAAAGCATTCAGGACGACTATATGCGATCCCGCATCGGACAGGTACGTTACCTGGGCGAATTGTTACTCGATTGGGATATACCGATTACCAGGCCTATCGGTGGACATGCAGTGTTCCTGGATGCCAGCAGGTTCTATCCCCACATTCCGCAGGAAGAGTTCCCTGCACAAACCCTGGCTGCCGACTTGTATCTGGAATCAGGAGTCCGTTCCATGGAGCGGGGGATTGTGAGTGCCGGAAGAAAAAAGGATACCGGCGAGAACTATCATCCTTCACTGGAGCTGACCAGGCTCACTATTCCAAGGCGGGTGTATACCCAGGCTCATATGGACATTGTTGCTGAAGCGGTAAAGAATCTCTACGATGTCAGGGATCAAAAGACAGGATTGAAGATGGTGTATGAACCCAAATACCTGCGATTCTTCCAGGCAAGGTTTGAAAGGATAAAGACTTCGCCTCAGTCACTTCCTAAGGGGAAAGATATTTAATTATAATAAGATCACAACCTGAATTAGATTGAAAACTGGTTGAAGAAATTTCACGAAGTATTCCTTCAAGCCACATTTGCAGTTGTTTCTTCCATTGTTTCATTTTATCATCTATCACCCGGAACCAGTTGTCAGGTTACTTCTCAGTATGTTAAGGCCTGAATCATATCGAATTAAAATATTTATAGACCCATAAGTCCCAATTAAAAGTAGCTGCCAGTTTTCAATGGATGAATGGTATATGTCATATCCATTCATTCAATGTTGAGAGGGGGTTGGCTGGGGGTTGACTGGGGGTTAGGTTAGGGTAATCCCTCTGAACCCCCAGCCAAGTCTCTCTGAACCCTGAATTAATTCCATAAAAAGGATTAGCTGATCCGGTAAACGCATATAGACCTATTTATCCATCCTATGAAAGATGGGGATTGGGAAACTGATCATAAAAAAAGACAATCCCATTTTCATGAAACTGTCTTTTGATAGATCGAACTTTATATTTTAATCTTGCTAATTCTTGCATCGGAACTATCTGACACGTAACCTTATTCCTGGTTTTAAATGGGTTTTAGGTTTGATACCATTCAATTTACACAAAGATCTTACATTTGTACCATTACGCGCAGCAATGCGCGAGAGTGTGTCATGTTTGCGGACTTTATAGTATTTTGCCAGTGGTGAAACCCTGACTTCATGTTGGTAATAGAATGATTGTTTTTTGGTGATTAAGTATGATCTCTCACGGACATGGCCGGTGTTAAAATCAATAATATGTGTTGGATTTAATGCATTCCCGATGTATCGTGTTTCAAAATGTAAATGAGGACCAGTTGAGTGACCGGTATTTCCACCTAAAGCTATCAGTTGGCCTGCCTTAATATTCTGATTCAATGTAACCAGCACTGCCGAAAGATGTCCGTAAACGGTTTCCAACCCATTATTATGACGGATAACAATATAATGGCCGTAACCCCGTGCTTCATAATCGATAATTCTGATTTTACCGGAGAAAGCACTCCGGACAGAATCTCCGATTTTCAATCGCAGGTCAACTCCATAATGAAACCTAAATCGACGGGGGCCGAATTCTGAAGTGATAGGACCACGTACCGGAACGTAAAAATTAGCACAATCAATCCGGACAGAATCCGGCAGACTGTCAATAGGAATTTTATACGGATTAACATGATCGCTTGTCCAGATATTGTTGTAAATGTCTTCAGCCGGATGATTTTCCATCAAGTCATCCGATTGATCGTTCAGCATTTCATGATAAACGTTCACTGTATCCCTTTTTGGAATTAACGAGAAATTTGTTTGTTGCGACAGACACCCTAAAGTAGAGAGGAATAAAATAATTACAGTTAGATATTGTTTTAGTGAAACAAGCATAGAAGACTTTTAGGGGTGCATATCTCAGTATGCGGAATTAATAAAAAGAAACAAAAATGAGATCAACTTCTAAATTTCATCATTAGCATACAAAAAGGTCAAATCCTGATGTTCGAATTCAAAGATTTCTGAGTCAGAAAAAAAACGGGCAAGTTCAACCACTGCTGTTTCAACCGAATCGGAAGTATGGATGATATTTTCTTGCACGCTCATGCTATAATCACCACGTATGGTTCCAAAAGCAGCCTCTCTTCCATTCGTCTTACCTGCCATATCGTGGACAATCCGCACTGCATCAAGCCCTTTCCAGCAGCAAATAATAACGGGAGTGATCATCATCGAGTCCTTAATGCGCTTAAAGAATGGACGTTGCAACAGATGGGCATAATGTTCGGCAAGTATTTCATCAGTCAGTTGCATCATTTTTAACCCACACAATTGTAATCCTTTTCGTTCGAAACGATGAATCACCTCACCAATCAGCCCTCTTTGAATAGCACCGGGTTTAATAATTACTAGTGTTTTTTCCATGTTTTTTAGTGTGATTAAAGTACATTATTATTTTAAAGCTGCTTAATGCTGTCCAAAATTAAAAAAAATGATGGGTGCATCCAAAGAAAGTTCTATATTTTTAACTAATTGAACCCCAATTTAAGGTATTTGTTTTCATTTTTTTTAATTGATTCGACAGAACCCTGTTTTCATTTTCCAGGAGCTGAGGGTCTTCATCCAGAATTTCCAGGGCAACACGACGGGCAATTTCAAGCATTTTGCCATCCTGAGCCAGATTGGCAATCTTCAGGTCAAACGGCAACCCACTTTGTTGTGTTCCTTCCATATCGCCAGGGCCTCGTAATTTTAAGTCAGCCTCCGAAATTTCAAATCCATCATTGGTACGGACCATAATTTCCATTCGTTTGCGGGTTTCAGTAGCCAGTTTAAACCCGGTAAGCAGGATACAGAATGACTGTTCTGCCCCGCGCCCTACTCTGCCCCGTAACTGATGCAATTGCGACAATCCGAAACGTTGTGCGCTTTCAATCACCATAACGGAAGCATTCGGCACGTTTACGCCAACTTCTATAACCGTTGTTGCAACCATTATCTGGGTTTCACCCCTGACAAACTTCTGCATTTGAAATTCTTTTTCTTTTGCTTTAAGTTTTCCGTGTACCATGCTTACATCGTACATAGGGAACGTTTCGCGGATATACTCGTATCCTGTTTCCAGATTGCGCAAATCGACTTTCTCGGATTCCTGAATCAGAGGATATACAATATATACCTGGCGACCAGCTTCAACTTGTTTGGCTATAAAACCATTTAATGACTGTCGCTTATTTTCGTAATAATGATAGGTTTGAATGGGTTTCCTTCCGGGTGGCAGTTCGTCGATAACAGAAATGCTCAAGTCACCATATACCGTCATAGCTAATGTCCGGGGAATAGGTGTTGCGGTCATGACCAGGATGTGGGGCAAACCTTCGTTTTTCTTCCAAAGTTTTGAGCGTTGTTCTACTCCGAAACGATGCTGTTCGTCGATGACCACCAGACCAAGATTGGCGAACTGCACCACATCTTCAATCAGGGCATGTGTTCCGATGAGGATGTTCAATTCTCCGCTGCGGAGTTTCTCGTGCAGGATGACACGATCTTTGGGCCGTGTTGAGCCTGTAAGTAATGAGACCTGGACACCAAGATCTCCCAGAAATTCATTCAGACTAACGAAATGCTGGTTTGCCAGAATTTCAGTGGGAGCCATGATGCATGCCTGATAACCGTTGTCAACAGCCATCAACATCACCATGAGTGCTACCAGGGTTTTCCCGCTTCCCACATCACCTTGCAACAAGCGATTCATTTGTCTGCCCGATGCAACATCGATTCTTATTTCACGAAGTACACGTTTCTGTGCATTTGTCAGTTCGAATGGGAGATGTTCCTTGAAAAAAGTATTGAAAAAATAGCCTATCTTCCCGAAAATAAAACCCTTATAATGCTGATCGCGCCATTTGGTTTGCTGAAGGATGTTCAACTGAATATAGAACAATTCCTCAAATTTAAGTCTTTGACGAGCCTTGTTGAGGATATCGGCATTTTTAGGAAAATGGATATTCACCAATGAATCCGTCAGGTTTAATAAAGCAAATTTCTTTAGTACATAAGCAGGAAGAGTCTCAGGAATACCGGTTTTAATGGTTTGAATCAAAGGGAAAATGATTTTCTGAATGGTTTTCGAATTCAGAAAACTACTTTTCATTTTCTCGGAAGTATTGTAAAAGGGCTGCAATCCCATCATCTCGGGTGGAGGTAACTGCGATACCAGCTCTATTTCAGGATGTACAATATTAAATCGTCCGTTAAATGCTGTTGGCTTCCCAAAAATGACATAGTCAACTTTAGTATGGTACTTTTCAATGACATATTTCACTCCTTTAAACCATACCAGTTCAATTGTTTCATGCCCATCGGTGAAAATGGCGGTTAAACGTAGTGTATGACCTTCACCAACTTTTTCAAAACGAATAATCTGACCTTTCACCTGAATAAAAGGCATGTCTTCATTTATTTCATGCAAATAATAAAACCGGCTCCTGTCAACATATTTATACGGATAATGCCGTAACAGATCCTCGACACTCCGAATGCCCATCTCCTTACTGAGTAAATCAGCTTTCTTTGGGCCTACTCCGGGTAGATATTTTATGTCTTGTGATGAAAGATCCATTTAAAAATAATTGGTTGACTTATTAAATAGTAGAAAAACTGTCCAAATAGATACCTGAAAAATATTTGAGCATCAGATTTGCCTGCTTAAAAACCGTAAAATTTTATATTTAATGCCCCTTTTCTGATTACCCTGCTACATATTTACCCAACGGTATTTTACGCAAAATATAAATAATGACGAATGAAGTGATTATTATCAAAAAAATCAAAAGAGGCAATGAAATTAATGGATATGCCATTGTCCAGAAAATTCTATATTGAAAGAATATGTCAATAACTAAGATGTGGACCAGATAAATGCCAAAACTATAATCGCTTATGATGTCCCGAATCACGGAAATAAACTTATTATTCATCTTTGAATCCTTGACCCATAGAAAAACTACAATAGTCTGGATCATGCTATTTATCGATATATAAGCATATATGCTTACGTCTAATCTGTGAGCTTTAGAACTGAAATAATAAGTTAAAACAGACGACGAAACAACACTCAAAAAGAAAATTGCTGAGGCATAAAGTTTTATTCTAAATGTTGGAAAAGTAATTTTTGTCAGATAGTATCCCAGAACTAAATAACCTGAGAAAAGAAAATATCCATAAAATTTGCTGGTATAATCACCTTCCCAATTATAAGAATTAAATGGATATGTTCTGCTAACAAAAGTCAATAATGCCCACCCAATCAAAATAAACAAGATGGTAGAGTTCTTTAATTTTCGTAACCCTATACCGATAAAAGGAACAAAAAGGTAAATAAACAGAATCATGTATACGTACCAGAAATGCTTTGAGATTCCAATATTTAAAAACAGATGTATTCCCCATTTCAAAATGGAATAAAATTCCAGAGGTTGATCTTTTGGTGATAACCATAACCACTTGTAAACCAAATAGACTAACAACCAAAATAAAAAAGGGATGAGTACACGTGTCATTCGTTTCTTGTAATAATACTTCAAGTCGTACTCCTTCCCTAACATAGTAGCACCACTCAACATTAAAAACAATGGAACCGAAAACCTGACTGCACTGTCCAGAATATTCCCTATCCACCAAAACTCCATATTTACACCATAAGTCATTTTTAGTACCGGGGTAGAAACATGTATAACGATTACACCAAGCATTGCTAATGCACGTAATGTATCAAGCCATTCAATATCGTTGATTTTATTTTTCATTCAGGAGACAAGTAGATTTATTTAAGGAATTGGTTGTTATAATGTATCTGGCTTAAATTTGTGTTTTATAAGCCATTCAGCCATTTCAAGATCAAATTTGGAAGTAATCTTTATGTTCTCACGGTTCCCTTCAACCATTCTTATTTCAACTCCTGTTGCTTCCACTACCGAGGCATCATCAGTAAAAAGAGGCGAAAAGTCTTGATTGTATGCTTTTTTTAGTATTTCACTATCGAACACCTGTGGAGTCTGAACTAATTTGAATGCCCTTCTATCAACGGATTGGCTTCTGTTTCCAACTACTTGCCGGACACTATCCACCAAATCAATGACAGGAATGGCATTCCCATACATTCTGGCTTCGTCAAAACAATGTGCGATGGTATCTTCACTTACAAGCGGACGTACACCATCATGAACTGCCACCAATGATCCGACTGGAATAACTTCTAACCCTTTTTTTACAGAGGCGAAACGATTCTGTCCTCCTTCCACAATATGATGTTTCAGGTTGAAGGAATATTTTTCACAAAGTGCTTTCCAAAAAATAAGTTGTATGGAAGGAAGTACTAAAATAAGTTGAATGAATGGATCATACCGGTGAAATACTTCGAGTGTGTGCATTAATAAGGGTTTCCCATTTAATTCAATAAATTGTTTTGGAATGTCCGATTGCATTCGTACACCTTTCCCACCTGCGACAATGATGGCTGTTTTTGTGTTTGTCATGGCATAAATAATATAACTAAAGCAAAGATAAGCATTAAGTAATTAATAATTAACAGCAAACGATTAATTAATCTCATTAAAATTGATTATAAGTAATTTACGTTACTAAAAAATAAGAAATTTACAAAAGTTGCCTGAAAACCCACAACATTTATATAACTTTGCACCCTAAAAATTTCTGATAAATGAAAAGAAAAGATTTTCCTTTTATTGTATTACTCTTGCTGGTGGTAGGGCTTTTACAAGCTCAACAAAACCAGGATTCAAAAAGAAGCAATATCTTAGAAACACTATCAACTCCTGACTCAATCAATCATGCAACAGTAAAAATTCATCAGGATAAACGAATTGATCAATTATTGTTTAACAAAAAATACGCGAACAATACACCGGATCAAACTACTTCAAATGGCTTTCGAGTTCAGATTTTTTCAAGCAACGTTCAACGTTCTGCTAAAAATGAGGCATTTAAGATTGAAAAACAAGTTCGTGAAGCTTTCCCCAATCAAACAGTTTATGTGAATTATTCATCACCTTTTTGGAAAGTAAGAGTGGGCGATTTCACCAGACAATCAGAGGCACAAGTGTTTCGTTCACGATTAATTGAGGCTTTCCCATCGCTGAAAAGTGAGATTTACATCGTCCGCGAACAAATAATTATTTCAGTTTCTAAATAAACACATGATGGATTTTAATATCAACCAACCGGTTCCTTTTGATGCAATAAAAACGGAACAAATAGCAGAACATTACAAACAAATTATTCAACTCCTGGGTGAAAATGTTGACCGTGAAGGTTTACTCAAGACTCCTGAGAGAGTAGCCCGTTCATTACAGTTTTTAATGCAAGGTTATGAACAAAGCCCGGAAGAGATAATACGTTCGGCAATGTTTACGGAGAACTACCGTCAAATGGTGATTGTAAAGGATATTGATTTTTATTCAATGTGTGAACATCATATGCTTCCCTTTTTCGGAAAAGCACATGTAGCTTATATCCCAAATAAAAAGATTACCGGGCTAAGTAAAATAGCGAGAATTGTTGAAGTCTATGCCCGAAGAATGCAGGTTCAGGAACGAATGACCACTCAAATAAAAGAGTGCATACAGAATACATTAAATCCAATGGGGGTAATGGTAATCATTGAAGCTCAACACCTTTGTATGCAAATGCGTGGTGTGCAAAAGCAACATTCCATAACAACTACCTCTGATTTTACAGGCGTTTTCGAACAAGCAAAGACTCGTGAGGAATTTATGAATCTGATAAATAAGAAATAGTAAAGTTCTTCTATTTTAATCGTTTTTCGACTAACTCATCGGCAAGACGCACACATTCAATGCATGGAAAATTAAGTGCTTTGATTTCCAGACAGTAGATTTCACCTGCCCTTGAGTTGAATTCTTCAGTAATATCCGGTTTCTCCGCTTGACGAAGTAGTCGTTGCGCTGAATATAATGCACCACAAACACCTCCCTGGACTCGTCCGCCGCCCCAGGCGCGATAATCTTCTATTTCGCGATCTGTTATGTCAAACTGTTTTTGAAACCCCTTTAAAACGGATTGCGCACAGTTCATGTTCTCAGGCAGGGTGTGAAAATAGAGTTCTGATTTTTTTCTGTTATTCTGATCTTTCATTTTCTTTTGATTCAAAGTTGATTTTCTTATCAATAATATATTCCGGTCTGTTCTTAATTTCGTCGAATAAATTTCCAATGTAGGATCCAACTATCCCTATTGTGACTAATTGAACACCTCCAAAGAAAATTATCAATAGAAAGAGAGATGTCCATCCCGAACTTGCATGCGTATAACCCATTATTTTCCCCAGGATTGACCATGTCCCTAAGATAACTGAAAATAATACGGAAAAGAAACCTAAAGTGGTTGCTAATTTCAAGGGCTTTGTGGAGAAATAAAGGATTGAAGTAGTGGCAAGCTTCAACATTTTGGATAAAGGATATTTTGTTTCTCCTGCAAATCGAGACTCCCTTTCGTAATAAAAAGGTACTTGCTTGAATCCAATCCAGGAAACTAATCCCCGGATGTATTTACCTTTTTCATGCATCTGATTGAACTCCCGGATAATACTTTTATCTATCAACCTGAAATCACCTGTGTCAACAGGAAGTCTTACTTCAGAAAAGAAATTCAGCATACGATAAAACACTTTAGCGGAAAGTTTCTTGAAGATACCTTCTCCTTTTCTTGATTTCCTGACACAATAAACTACCTGTGCATTGGAAATTTCCATTGTCTGAATCATCTCCGGAATTAATTCAGGTGGATCTTGCAAATCAGCATCAATAATAATGGCAATGTCTGATGAACAATGATTTAAACCTGCAGTTACAGCCTTTTGATGACCGAAATTTCTGGAGAATGAAATGACCTTTACGTTCTTATCATTTGATGAAAATCCATCAAGTAGTATTTCAGTCCTGTCAATACTCCCATCATTTATGAAAATAATTTGTGATGAAAGTTCAAGTTTGGATAAAACAGACTTAATTCTTCGATACGATTCTTCTATAACTTCTTCCTCATTAAAGCAAGGAACAATAACACTCAGTGATTTAAACATTCGGCATTAGTTTTTAAAAGTATAGTATTTATTGAGGGCAAAATTGATACACGTATAAACTACAATGGATATCAACTGACAAATATAAGGGTCAATGGATGTGAAATGTAACAATAAATAAAGATTCCCTAACTGAAACAAATATGAGATAGCAAAAGTAACAATAAATTTAAAAATCGTAACACTCAATTTTGTTTTACTTTCAAAAGTCCATTTCCGATTCCAGATGAAGCTGTTTGTTAATCCAATAATATATCCAATAAAATTTGAAATATAATCTGAATAATGAAATCCCTTTAAAAGAATCCAAATTACAAATGCTGTTATAAGAGTATTTGTTACTCCAACTAATCCAAATTTAATGAATTGAATAAGTGACGAGTTATTTTTCATGTTCTTACTTTCTCTTTATAGAAGCAATTCCTGTATATTGTAATGTAAACCAGTCCTTTTTCGAATTTCTTAACAGGAATCCAATGTGATTTGTTTTTAAATTCATCAGCAAATGAATCTTCTATATTAGAGATATTTGAAAAGATAAAATACTTGCAATTTTCATTAGTTCCAACAGATTTACTATTATTTTTAAGTTCGACGAACCCTCTGTTACCATAAAGACAAAATCCAGCTGAAATATGATGATAATCCAATTCTTGTTGATCAATATAATTGAAACATTCTTCTCTTAATCCATAATATGGCATATGTGCAAGTGTACAATCCCAGGATTTTGCTATTTTATCCGGATATATCCAAAAGTGTCCGGTCAGTTCGAAGCAGAGTACCAATATAAGAACAATTTTCATTTTTTTCTCACTGAAATACTTATTGAAGCCTATCAATGCTAAAATTGTCAGTAAAAAGTATTGTGGCATAAAATATCTACCTGAAAATGGTATTTGTGTAATAAATACAAACAAAAGATACAAACCTGATAGTAGCAAAAAAAATAATGAAATAGATTTTTCTTCAATTGTCAGTTTAGTTTTTCTTCTCAAGGTAACAATCGCAATATAGATCCCAATAATCCAAATTATGAATCGCCCATTTTCAACAGAACGAAGTCCAAATTCAGCTAAATGTTTTATCATTCGTCCAATTCCATTTGGCAATAAATAGTGTGTGCTTTTAGTTGAGTCGGAGAAAAACCATCCATAAACTGAAAGATAATATATAAAATAACTTGCCAAAAGTAATAAAGTCGGTAAATAAGGTAGTAAAATTCTAAAAAATAAGCGTTTATTCAGACCTGATGTCGTTTGTAAATGAGTAAAGTAAAGATGAACAAGGAATAGGGCAGCTCCAACAAATATCCCGCGCATATTAATACTACATAGAAAAAACACACCAAACAAGAGCATCCACGTTTTTCTTTCTATAACAGCTCTGAATGAGATAATAAAAGCTGTAAACAGTATAAAATCTGGTGAGGAAATTGAAAATTGAGCTAAAAGTGTAGATTCAAATAAAGTAATAAGTAATACCCAACCTGTAAACTTTACAGGAAATAATTTTTTTACAATTTGCCAGACATTATATATTAGTATGAGAGCCCAGAAAAAAACAAAAACATGCGAAACCCAAAGTTTGTATCCGAATACTTTCCATAGAGCTGCTGTTATTATACCCATCAAGGGTGGATGATAACCCGTCGCTACAATCTCTGAGCCTGAATCAGGGGAAGGCATTAACAATGAGCTGAAATTTGTTTGATAGAACCAGTGTGCTTCTTTGGAAATCTGCTGAATATTGTCCCAAAAGTAACCATTATTCATTGAGATTACCGTAAGTAACACAAAGATGATAACAGTTAAAATTACAAACAAATTAATTCTGTTATACCATCGGTTTTGATTCATGGTTGAGAGCTTTTAAAAAAATCAATAGCTGTTAATACAATCAGAGACAGATATACAAAAAAAGCTGGCCACATTGGCAATATGTCATTAAAACGTGAACAACGGATATACGAATAAAGAGAAACCGACAAAATTCCAAGCGGTAAATGAATGTTTTTTCGTAAAAACCAGAAATATTAAACTCATAGTAAACCAACGAGATACATAAAGATATCTTTTTAAAAAGCAAGTTTGAAAGTGTATATTTTTTTAATCCGACAGTGGCTATAAATTAAATGTTTATGATTCAGTTCTGAAGGATAATGAAGCTAAACAATATGGAATAACCAAATTGAAATATGAAATATCACAGATACTTCCACTAATAAATTCGGGATTATAATCACTTCTGATAAATAATCCAAACTGAGAGAGAGCTATGAAAATAAAGATAAAAAAGGAAGCAAAATAAAAGAACTGTTCGATTGTTTTCCAACGCAAAGCCATGAAAATTCCTATTGCCAAGGTAATAATCAAGATTAACAAATAACCTTTGTCAGCCTGGTTCATAAAGGGATTTCGTGAAAAGAAGATCCAGGTATTTGTGTCCCAAAATATAAACGGAGAAAAAACAAGAATACTCACCGTTAGAACTAAGACCGGGAACAGAATCTTTTGTTTTAGATTTAGATTTAAATATGGTTTGAAAAAATAAATGGCTAAAGGTAAAATGGCTGTTAATCTGGTTGTAGCCACCAAACCACAGACAATCGCAATTAAAATAAAGTTATTTGAAAGTGTTCGTTTGGATTTTTCAAACCATAGAATTAACATGAAAACAAACCATGAATTATTTAATGAATCGCTTCGAACGATTACTTCCCACCAATAGGCTGGTGAACAGAGCAACAGAGAAAAGAAAAAGAATGACTTTTTATACGACTGAAAATATCTTTGCACCATAAATGCAGTCATTAACAAGAAAAATAAAAGTCCTAGTCCGACATCTCCTAACAGGTAGAACGGTAAATTTAGTAATTGCCAGAAAGGAAATGGTGATGGATGATTTGTTATACCAATATGTGTATGAGTTGAATACGGATATTTACCCTGTACTAAGTAATCCCAAAAATACGTAAGGGCAGACCAACGATCGACCCTTATTGTGTACCGGTCAACAGTAATTAAGAAAAATACTATTCCTGAACAAATTAGTAATAAAATGATCCAAAACGATATTTTGAAAAACCGAGTGGATTTATTTTCTTTTAAAAATAAAAAAACAAAATAAAGAAGAACTATTAACAGAAGATATATTGATAGAATAAGGTATTCGTTTAAACCGGCTCTTTGAGTATATTTAATTATAAACATTGAGTTTATAATTAAATACAGGAAGAATGAAAAAGCAGTAACTTTTGAAAATTTAACTGTTAGCATGTTTTTTAAGTATTACTAAATACGGGTAGAATTCGATCTTTTAAGAAATTGCTTCTCTAATAAATGCCATGATGTATATCCGGCTAGTAGAATAAAAAGGATTATTACTACTGAAACTAAAACCGGATTAAATCTTTCGAAAAATCCAAAATCTGAAGCAATCTTCATGATTGGATAATGAAATATATAAATACCATAGGAAATATCACCATGTTTTGCGAAGTTATTTAATCGTTTAAAGCTAAAGGCAACAAAAAACACGATGATTGAAAGTGCCAGAGGAGTAAGGATTTCAACCCCGATTTTACGTTCAAGAATAAATATAATTATGCTAAATAACACGAATATATTTTTATTTCGAATAAAGAACTCAAAGTAAAAATACAATGCAATTCCACAAACAAAATATGACATAAATCCGGGGAGTTGTCTGGCAATTATCGAGTAGTATTCTATTCCATTTAAATCAGATAAATACTCAAAAAGATTTCTATATATAACTGAAAGGAGATATATACTTATGAAAAGCAAATGCTTTAACCGTATCTTTTTAGTAATATATAATAAAATTGGAATAATCAGGTAAAAACCTACTTCAATTTTTAAAGTCCACAGTGCTCCGTTAACAGCACATGAAGAAGCATCGTTTAAAAAGACACCTGGTAAACAAGGTTGGATAAAGTTCAGAAAGGTAAGATTTGCTGCTAAATACTTAAAAAATAAAGGATGAGAAAAATATTCTAAAAAAGAATATCTACTCAATAGCGATAGAAAAAAAGCGCATGTTAGAATTATAAACAAATAGGCTGGTAGTAGCCTGGCAGCTCTTTTCTTTAAATAATTTATCAGGTTTTGAGTATTCAGATAGCTGCGTGATATTAGGAATCCACTAATACAAAAAAAGCCTGTTACTGAAATATAGGTACTAAAATATGGTGCAAACTGTTGAATCGACTTTATATGTGAGATCTCAATCAAATGACCAATTACAACAATAAATGCAAAATAAAATCTTAGAAAATTGAAATTGTTCTGCTTCATTTATATTTTATTTCACATCATCTAACCTGAAAATTAAATGTTGTTTTCTATATTTAATTAATTACTAGTATTTTGGTTATTGTACTTAGAGTTCCGTCAGTATTAGCGCAAATTGCCAAATATACGCCAGTGTTAACCTTCCGGCCATGTACATCTTTTCCATCCCAGGTGGCAATACTTCCGTTTGAAACTGTTTCACATATCAGGTTGCCATTAATGTCTGTTATCTTGACCTGTGATTTATCCACTAAGCCTGTTATTGTTATAACTCCTGTATAACCTTGACGTACCGGATTAGGATAAGCATATACATTTCCAAAAGATGTGCCTGCATCACTGGCATCACTCTGGTATGATACGATGCCTTGGTCAGTTCCAAAAAACACTTCGCCTGTAGCAGGATTTATTGATATTGATAGTATGTAATTTGAAAGTAACGGACTATTTAAAACTGTGAAATGTTGAATGGTTTGTTGACCATTTTCGGACATTAAATAGACACCGGATGATTTCGTTCCAATCCATTTTCGGTTTGCACCATCTATTGCGATAGCTTGTATGTTTTCGTTCACTAGCAAATAGTCTGCTAAGTTAGTACTATCATTCCTGGGTATTTTTACTCGTGAACAGGTGTAATCAACATCGTATATTTTTGAAAGATTACTAAATAGAAAGGGACCAACATCTGTTCCTACCCAAACTATTCCATTTTTATCCTGGGCTATTGAGTTTATTATACCCGGATAAATCGAAACTAATTTAGTCTGTCCATTATTATCCTGCTCCGGATATACAAATGAATTAATAAAAACTGACTTGTCATCCGATTGATCTTTTATTGTCCCGTTATCATCAAAAACACAAATGCCAATTGGTGGACGAGCTGAAAAAATAAATTTTTGATTCTTATTTTGATTCGAAATAATCAATCCTCCTAATGAAGCTTTATTATCAACACCTGGATATGTCAACTGGGTCCAGGTTCCATCTGCTAAATACACTTTAATGCCGTATTTAACAAATTCATTTAACAACCATAAATTTCCATCCTGGTCATACGTGCTTCCACCCATCATTTGGTACTGGTAACTCCCAAAAAGATTTTCAATAGTACTGTTGGTGAAATTATGATACTTAAAGAATGCATTATTTTTAAACTCATAAAGACCGCTGCTATAACTTGCCGCAAAGAAATGAGAATTGTCTTTTGGATCTATTGCTGTAGATATTAAATCAGTGCAAGATACACCAGTAACTGCCTCTATTGAATTTTGACTAATATTTGTCCAGACATTATTTTCGAACAACATCACACAACCTGGGTATAATAAAAATTTCCATCGTCCACCAGGAACAACAAACAATTTCTTTCCAGAAAATGTCATGTTCCAGGGTGAATTTACAGCCGGTCCATTTGGTTTAAAGTAGTTAATTACAGGTGTTTCAGAACTAATTTGCTTGTACGAAATTATCCCCAAACTATTCGCAGCAAAGTAATAAGTATTGTTTAAGGCATCATATTCAGCATCGGAGAGAGTTCCAAGATTATTAACAGGAGTTGAAACGAAAAGATTATTTATTAGATAGACAGTACCCGAAGTAAATACATTCAAACTGGCATTCGTCACATTAAAATCAGTTGCAGTAATCCCCGAAAGAATTGGTGTCCATGTATTGTCAGTTTCTTGCTTATAGAGGTAACCACCGCGTAATAATACGAGTTGTCCTGCAAATGTTGCTATTTTTTGAAAATCACCGCTTCCAGGTAAACCTATTGTAGTTGACCACTTGGCATAATTCACCAGATTAGGGTCTGTAACTGTAGCTTTAAAAATTGTAGAAGATGTCAGAGCATAAATTAGTCCGTTATTCACAGTTGTACTAAGCACCTTTACCTCTGTTGCGTTTGGACCGATATAATAAGTGTCAGACACTTCTTTCTTTTGTGTATTCAGAACAATAATTCCAAAATCACAGGAAAGATAAGCTTTGGTTCCATAAAAGTTAATTTGATTTACTTCCTTACTATTGCTCATTTGTTTATTGTAAAAATCAGGCAAGTTAGTAACTCCGCCATTATTTAAAATATCAATGTTCCCATTGTCATATATAATAAGTAATAGTTTGTTGTTGGAATCATACTTAATACGTGTTACTCTTGCATCATTTAAGCCGCTCAGTTTACTGTAAAATTCCATATTACCATCTGATTTGTCCACAGAAAAAAGTGCACCATCGCTGATAGCATAAATTTTAGTTTCTGATTGGGTTATTTGGGAGACACTGTTATAGGCAAAATGAGTACTCCACTTACCCATTGCTACTTGTGACCAGACAGTTATGGTGCATAGAATAAACAAAAAACCAGTAATAAATATTCTTTTTTTCATATAATACGTTCTGCTATTGTGATAATCTAAGAAA
>Ga0302215_10001437_pt1 | contig 17062 bp, 15 predicted proteins | sample II_Fen_N3_1_FD_194580 | JGI IMG/M metagenome (GOLD analysis project Ga0302215, IMG submission 194580) | Peat permafrost microbial communities from Stordalen Mire near Abisko, Sweden - II_Fen_N3_1 | ecosystem: Environmental > Terrestrial > Soil > Wetlands > Permafrost | place: Sweden: Abisko...
AGCCATGATTTTTGTACTATATGCTTTAATCATATTAATTACCTTTATTGACTATGCATTTCGATAATTAGTTTATTTATTAATTTCCTTGTCAATCACACATAACTTGTAACTAATTATGTTCAGTAACGCATCAAATTTTGTTCACGGATCGGATATGTCAACCATCATCATTGGAGGGTTTGGTGTGTTTATCCTGATTTCGTTTACTATTATCATGATATATTTCGTTGTAAAATACAATAGAAAAAGAAATCCGAAAGCCACCCAGATTAAAGACAATGTCATGTTGGAAGCTACCTGGATATCGTTGCCGACTTTGATGGTAATATTTATGTTTTATATAGGTTGGGAGGGTTTTTTACCCATGCGTCAGGATCCAAAAGATGCAATGCATGTCAAAGCAATCGGAAGAATGTGGAAATGGTCATTTGAATATCCGGGCAATAAAACCTCAGATACCCTGGTTTTGCCAATAGATAAAGCCGTCAGAGTAGATCTGTTTTCAAGGGATGTCATCCACGGCTTCTTTGTCCCCGCATTCAGAATTAAGGAAGATTGTGTTCCGGGGAAAAATAATTATTGTTGGTTTATTCCGGGCGAACTGGGTGACTTCGATCTGATTTGCTCTGCCTATTGTGGAGTGAGCCATTCGTATATGACATCTGTAATCCGGATTGTACCACAAGATGAATTTGACAAATGGTTAACTGCCCAGAAGTTTAAAACAGCAGGTAAAAATATGGGATATCAGCTGTTGGACAAGAATGGTTGTGTTGCCTGTCATTCCCTTGATGGGAGTAAATCAGTAGGGCCAACCTTTTTGGGATTATATGGATCGAAAGTTGAGGTTGCTACAAATGGAGTGGACCACAAAGTAACTGCTGACAATTCGTATATTATCACTTCAATCCTGGAACCAAACAAAGATATCGTGAAAGGATTTTCACCCAATATCATGCAGTCTTATAAAGGAATAATTACAGATAAGGATATCCAGTTAGTAGTCGACTATCTGAAAACACTGAAATGAAGCCGGTAACTTTCTCTTCTCTTCTTGCCTTAGTAAAATATAAGGTTTCTTTGGCTGTAACATTCACTGCCATTACCGGCTACCTGGTTTATACCGGTGTTTTCGACATCCTTATAGTACCATTAGCCTTAGGTGTATTTATTCTCGCCTGTGGATCGAGTGCGTTGAACGAAGTTCAGGAAAGAAAGTACGATTCGAAGATGGAAAGAACCAGGCACCGGCCCGTTGCCTCCGGTAAAATGCCTCCGGTAACTGGTCTTTTGATTTCTGTCTCATTTATTTTTATTGGGATTCTGATATTATTTATCTCATTTGGTCCTGTTCCGGCATTGTTGGGCTTATTCAATATCGGCTGGTATAACCTGCTATACACCAATCTTAAAAAAATTACACCGTATGCAGTTGTTCCGGGTTCACTGGTTGGTGCAGTGCCCGTATTAATCGGTTGGACCGCTGCAGGCGGGTTTATGTTTTCTTCAACGATTGTATTTATTGCTTTTTTCCTGTTTATCTGGCAAATTCCTCATTTCTGGTTGTTGATGCTCAAGTATGGGGACGAATATGAGAATGCAGGTTTTCCTACCATCAATCAGTCTATCAGCAGCGAAAGCCTTAAGAAAATAATTTTTATATGGGTCATGGCTACCTCTGCTTTTTCTATAACTATTCCTTTATTTATAAGAAACATATCATTGTCATTTTTCCTGTTGATTTTTGCTTTGAACCTCTTATTCGTCCTGCTATTTGCCAGGCTTTCGTTCGGACAAGCCGCCGGAATGAACTTAAAGAAATCATTTATCAGTATTAATGTCTACATGATTCTTTTCATGATTTTGCTCATACTGCATCATCTATCCCTATCTTAATGAATTCACTGATTTTGATAAGAATCAATTGATTTCTATCACCGCTAAGCGTTTAGTAATTATAGATAACGCAATGAACCACTTGAGCCGCAATTATTCGTATAAAGGGCTGTAAATGCCATCAGATTGTAAGGAGTTGCTATTTAATCCAAACATAGATAGGTATGCTCAACTGGCTTATAAAACGATAGACATAAATCTCACCATCGGAATAGACCTGTTTCCCGATTGAAGGATGATATCAGCTATATTTTAATAAATTCAACCCTTCGATTCAGTGCCTTGTTGACGGGTGAGTCGTTAGGAGCGATAGGTTGTGACTCTCCCATACCATCAGTGACCAGCCTGTCAGGATTTACTCCGAATGATTTTACAAGTTCTTCCCTGACGGCACTAGCCCTCCGTTTTGATAAATCCAGATTTGCAACATCCGGGCCATCTGAATCGGTATGACCAACAATTTTGACCTTTACTTCAGGAACCTCATTTAAAACTTTTGAAATGTCACTTAGGGTGCCATACGATTCAGGTTTTACCACATCTTTGTTTACATCAAAATAGATACCATAAGTTACCAATTTACCTTCCGTCAATAATTTATTGCGGGTGTCGGGGGCACCGACGGCAATACGGATATTTGAAACCATGGCGGCTCCATCTTCAAATCGTATCCTGTCAAACTTTACACTTGTGACCGGGAAAGCCTTTGGCAAATCAAACATTTTGGTTTCATTCTGGTAGAGGCGGACCCTTGATTTTTGAACCCAGACTGCGATGTGGTATTTTTGATTTTCTTTCTGATAAGTTGCCTGTTCATCTTTTGAACCGGTCAATCCTAAACCTTCGCCTTCATTCCCGTTTATATAGGTGCGATAACCTGCCCTTCCGAAATATTCACAGTCGAATAAGAATCCTGATTTTCCGGGAACTGTTCCATGATCAAAAGCCTTTATGTTTGTGCTCTGTAATAATCGGAACGCGTAACCGACCATGCCTCCTTCTTCACCTTTAATTGGGATTACATCAAATTCGATGGTGTAGTTATCAGGCAGTTTAAGGAGTTCATCTGTCCATATTGAATTTCGCATTGAGAATTTCACCCAGTTTCCAGGGTACAGATTGGTCGTGACTACTTCAGCCGATCCGTTTGTATTCCATAATGCCGGAAAATCACCCACAGCATCCTGCGAGAAATCTTCGTAGTAAATAACTTTTTCCCCCGGTATAAAATCATATTTTGAATAGGTTGCCAGAGGTGGAGTGTTTGATCCGGCTTGTTTATTAATATAGTTATTCGTTTCAGGAGTCTTAATACTATCTTTTGTAGACGTATTTTTCTTTTTCGTAATATCGTCTAAACCTTTGTTGATGCCTTGATCAACCTTTTTGTTGATACGATTATTCGTTGCGTTTATAATTTTATTTCCGATGTTAAACTGACCGGTACTGTTCTCGGCGACCATTAAACAACCTGCTATCACGAATAAAATCATTTTTGTTTTCATAGATTTAGTTTTTAAAATATAATTATTCAAAAGTTACAAATCCGTATTACTAAAATTTGAAACAAAGAAATATCAGTACTTTAAACTGAATATATATTGAAATTAATAAATCTGAAATACTATTAAATAGAACAATTGCAAACTCTAAATGTTTGTCGTGTAATCACGGTTTATTCTGTTGAATGAAAAATACATTGATTCTTGAAATTATACTCATTCCTGTTTAATTCAATAAAAAAACCACTCCATAAGTTGAAGTGGTTTTTAGAATATGAATGGAATTTCTAATTATCAAAATGGCAAGTCGTCAACAACAGGTAGACTATCCTGATTCCCTTGGGCAACAGGTTCAGCCACTGCAGAAACTACTTCTTTGGTTTCAGGTTTTCTGTCCAGAAATTGAATATTATCGGCATAAATTTCTGTGACATAACGTTTGATACCATCTTTCTCATACGACCGCGTTTGGATTTTACCTTCAATGTATAATTGTGTCCCTTTACGGATATACTTTTCAGCTAATTCAGCCAATCCCCGCCATGCCACAATATTGTGCCATTCGGTTCGTTCGGGTACCTGCGTTCCATTCTGCATTGTATACGCCCTGTCAGTTGTAGCTAATGAGAAGTTTGCCACTGCTACATTCTTTTCCAGATAACGGACTTCGGGATCTTTTCCGACATGTCCCACTAAAATAGCTTTGTTTACAGACATAATCTTTACATTTTAAAGGTTAATAATACAAATTGAAAATTGATGTAAAAATAAATGTATTTTTTTATATTCTACACAATAATACCAATTTATTTTTTTTAAAAAATATTAAAATATAAATTCTCTTTCTTTTAGTATGTCTGTTTCCTGTCTTCTAATCAGATTGAAGAGGAAAATTTACACAAAACGTTGTACTGAAACTAAACTTCGTAGTCAACAGCAGCCCTCGAAACTTTTACTTTTGCAATGTAGGAAGCCACCTTCTTATGTTCAGGATGTTCCTGATACACATCAATGTCCTCAAAGTTCTCAAATTCAGAATACAAAGCAATATCATAATTTGTTTTTGGAGCGTTCGGTACATTTATCCCAACTTCTATTTTCTTTATCTGGGGGATTAAATGAATCAGATTTTCCAACTCCGATTTAATTATCTTTGCATTTTCAGCTTTTGATTTCCCCTCTGCATTGTCTGCAAGTCCGAAAAAAACAATATGTTTAATCATTTTTTATTGTGGTTTAATGTTTTAAAATACTTACATGAATCATTAAAAAGAGTAAATGAGTCACTTACAGATCACTTTATATGTTCTGGTATTTATTTTGAGAAAATAAATACCTCTGCGGGCAGGGGTGAAGTAATGACCCGGAGATAGATCCCCGTTTGAAAGTAATTGACCGGTGAGGGCATACAATTTCACTTTGTTGGTTCCGCTGCTAATCGTTACATTAATTCCTTCGGATGTTGAATTGTAACTGACATTTTCGTTGCCTGAAGCGGGTACGTTTGAACCTAATGAAGCATCATTATCAATCTTCATCCATCCATACTGGTTACCAGATGTATTTTGATTAGAGGAACGATTATCATTCCTGGAATTTTGAGCAAAAAGACCGGTAAGTATAAAAACAAAAACCAAAAATGTAATAAATCGTTTCATCAGCATATTTATAAAAAAGTTCACGGTATTGAGTTTGTATTTAAGTTTCATTTTTCATTCTTTCGGGATAATCAACCGTATAATGCAGTCCACGACTTTCTTTGCGTAGAAGGGCTTGTTTAATGATTAAATAAGCAACACTGATCACATTGCGCAATTCACATATTTCTCTGGAAACAACAGATTTTTCAAATAAGTGTTCCGTCTCGCGATATAGAATCTCAAGCCTGTTCAAAGCTCGTTTTAAACGTAAATTTGATCGAACTATTCCAACATACGTACTCATTATTTGTTCCACTTCCCGAAAACTTTGAGTGATTAATACCATTTCCTCAGGGAGAGAAGTGCCTTCATCGTTCCAGTTGGGAATCGAATCATTGAAAGTCAGACTCCCTATTAGTTTGCTGGTATCTTTTACTGCAGCATCCGCGTAAACAATAGCTTCGATCAATGAATTGGAAGCAAGTCTGTTTGCTCCATGAAGTCCGGTACACGAGCATTCTCCGGCAGCATACAATCGATTGATTGATGAGCGGGCGTTCATATCAACAACTATACCACCGCATAAATAATGCTGACAAGGGGATACAGGAATATAATCTTTGGTGATGTCGATGCCAACCTCCAAACACTTTTTGTAAATGTTTGGGAAATGCATTTTTGTTTCTTCTGCATCTTTAAGGGTCACATCGAGATATTCAAAATCATGACCCCGCATTTTCATTTCATTATCAATGGCACGGGCAGTTATGTCACGTGGAGCTAAGGAACCCCGTTCATCATATTTATGCATGAATTCTTTTCCATCCTGAGTCCGCAACACTGCACCATAACCACGAATCGCCTCGGATATCAGAAAGGTAGGCCGTTCACCGGGATGATACAAGGCTGTGGGATGAAACTGTACAAACTCCATATCCCTAATGATCCCACGTGCCCGGTGAACCATGGCAATCCCATCACCTGTTGCAATTTCAGGATTGGTCGTTGTGGAGTATACACTGCCGATACCACCTGTGGCCAGCAAGGTTACTTTTGAAAGAAAAGTATGTATATTGTTGGATTGCTGATTCAATACATAGGCACCATAACATTCAATATTTGGAGTATGATGAGTGACAATTTGCCCTATATGATGTTGTGTCAGGATCTCTATTGCAAAAAAATGCTCAAAAACTTCTATTTCGGAATGAGCTTTGACCTGACGAATCAAGCTTTCCTGAATTTCATACCCGGTATTGTCTTTGTGATGCAGAATGCGATGCTCCGAATGGCCCCCTTCACGATGCAAGTCAAAAAGACCACTTTCGTCTTTATCAAAATTGACTCCCCAATTGAGTAATTCCTCAATTTGAGATGGAGCTTCATAAATAACTTTCTGAACAGCATCTAAATTACAATGCCCGTCTCCAGAGATCAAGGTGTCTTCAATATGCTTTTCGAAATTATCAGGCTCATAAGTAACAGAGGCTATTCCCCCCTGCGCAAAGGATGTATTCGATTCGCCGAGTGTAGTTTTACAGAGTAATGCTACTTTTCCAAATTGAGCGGCTTTCAAGGCAAAACTTATACCTGCAATACCACTACCGATTACTAAAAAATCAAATTTACGTGTCATTCTTTGAATCTCAATGATTTAAATGAAAGAAAATTTGCCTATTTAAAATGAAACAATTCCACTTTGAATAAGTTGTAAAAAATGGAGCTGTTCTTAAAAAGTGCTCTAATAATATTAAAATTAAATGTCCTTGACGTAGACTCTTCTGGTTTTATGATTTACATTTTCAAAACTGCCCCATTGCGATGACATTCGGGTATTACTTTCCAGTTCAGGATTTGATTCTGCAAATTTATATCCGTTTTTTGCAAATCGAGGCATCAGTTCAGCAAACATGATCGAATTGACACCTTTGTTTTGATAATCGGGATGTACAGCCATCAAATATAAATCAACCAGGTCATTCTTTTTCAATGCCCTCAGCATGTAAAACCAACCTAATGGAAAAAGATGCCCCTTTGCTTTTTGCAATGCTTTTGTAAAACTGGGCATGGCAATACCCAGTGCAACCACCTCATCTTTCTCATCCACTATGATGCTTACTGTATCAATCCTAAAAAAACTAAAGTAAAGTTTTATATAGAAATTCTTCTGTTTTTCATTTAGTTGGGTAAAGCCATATAAATGTTTATAACTCAGATTCAGTAAATCAAAAATCTTCTCCGCATAATTCTCAACTACTTGTTTGCGTGATTTGAACTGTAAGGCTGTTAAATTATACTTTTGCTTGACAATTTCGGCAATCCGAAAGTATTTTTCAGGAAATTCTTCAGGAATTGTAATCAGATACTCATTCCAGTCATTGTCTTTTTCGAAACCGTTTTGTTCTATATGACGGGAATAGTACGGGTAATTATAGATGGCAGCCAGAGTCCCCGGCCTATCAAAACCTTCGATCAGAGTCCCTTCATGATCGAAGTCGGTAAATCCAAGAGGGCCATGGATAGCCGTCATTCTTTTCTGTTTGGCCCATGAAACGGCAGAGTCGAACAATGCCTTGGATACTTCTTCATCATCTATGAAGTCGACCCAACCAAACCGTGCATGTTGCTGATCCCATGTCTGGTTGGAAACAGGGTTAATGATCGCTGCAATTCTTCCTGCGATTTTTTCATTCTTGTAGGCTAGAAAATAACCGACTTCACAAAAATCCAATGCCGGGTTTTTCCCTTTACTGAGATTCATTAAATCATCCATAAATAAAGGAGGAGCTGCAAACTCACAATCTTTATAAAGATTAATTCCAAACCATATAAACTTTTTTAATTCTTTCTTAGAAGTAACCTCACGAACTACAACGGACATATCAATATTTATTTATTAAACTGAATCAAAAAATCGCGTAATATAATACAAAATAATTTCAACTGACAGCAGATTTCGATTAAATCTTCGACTGAAAACCATACTCCATTAGTTTAATCATCCTATCAAACTTAATTTAATCTTTTACATTCCCGGTTCTTTTTAAAACTCCCCAGCTTACAAGCTCCCCTTTTATGGCTTTTATATATGCCTTAAAGAGTACGAAAAATAGCAATTGCCTGTATACAAACCGTTGCACAAATAAGTAAAGTGCCTTTCTTAGAGTAAATTTCTGATGATCGAAATGATAGGCAAGCGATGCTATCAGACAATCAATGAAATAATACAACAAGTAAAAGAAAACATATTGTGCTGAATCATGAGTAAAGAGTCCCACGATAAAAAGAACGTCTACCAACGGGGAGAAAACAGGAATAATAAAATTGAAAATAAGTAAATTAGGAAGAGCCACCCAACCGATATTTGCCTTTTTGAAACTAAATAACAAATCCCGATGTTTCCAGAAACTCTGCATCATCCCGAATGTCCATCGTGAGCGCTGTTTTAGGAACATTCGAAGCGTTTCAGGTGCTTCAGTCAATGCCAGTGCTTCATTACAGGTACGGATCACGTATCCGCTGCGTAACATTCTTAAGGTGAGATCGCAATCTTCAGCCAAAGTATCGGTGGTAAATCCATCTATTTCGACCATGGCAGTCTTTCGGAATGCGCCAATGGCACCCGGTACAACCAATATAGCATTTACAGCATCATACGCACGACGATCGAAATTCTGACTGGTGGTATATTCAATGGATTGCCAGTTGGTAAGCATATTCAAGGTATTGCCCACCCGTACATTCCCTGCTACAGCACCGACTTTCGAATCGGCAAATAAAGGGATCATCTTTGAGATGGCATCGATGGGCAGAATGGTATCGGCATCAATGCAGACCAATATTTCACCTGTCGCTTGTTCGATCCCGAAATTTAAGGCGGCAGCTTTACCTCCGTTTGGTTTTGTCAGGACTTTCACCTTCTGATTATTCTCAAAGGTCGTTTTAATCTTAGTATAAGTAAGATCCAGCGATCCATCGTCTACAAAAATGATTTCGATGTCAAGGTAACTTGATTTTAATAAATAATCTACTGTACGAACAGCATTTATTTCTTCATTAAATGCAGGGACAATAATACTCACTTTTGGGAAGTATACTTTTTGTATTTCTTTATTTTTGTTTTCCTTCCATTTTTGGAAGATTGATAAAACACCAATGCTTAACAATCGCAATATGATCAGCATGATGGCAACAATGAAAAACCCATCCAGAAAATGTTCCCATAAGAAGGTCAGGGTAAAGAATATTAAATCGAGTGAATCGGTGAACCTGAACTGAGTGTTCACAGGAGGCATTACCTGATCCCTGGTTTTACCCATTAATGCAGATACTGTCACAAATTCATAGCCCTGTTTCCTGTAATAATCAATAATCTTAGGTAGAGCCACGACACTTTCCGAACGGTCACCCCCTGCATCATGCATTAATATGATATTCCCTAAATGTTGGCGTGCTATGGCTCTTGCTAAAATGGAATCAGCTGAAACATCTTCCTCCCAATCATTGGTATCAATATAGGATGTTACGCTGATAAATCCCTCATCGTGTGCCACAGCCAACGACTTGATCTGGGTTAGAGTGGTTGGTTCTGCGTCTGTAATATATGGAGGTCGGAACAATAGCGTGGAATAGCCAAGGATACTTTCCATTAACAATCGGGTCGATCTGAGTTCAACCCGTTCACGGTTGTCGGATGTTAATTCTAAATTTGGATGAGTAAAAGTGTGGTTCCCGATTTCATGTCCTTCTTTGTATTCTCTTCGAATGAGTGGAATGTTATTTTGGATATTGCTGCCGGTCACAAAAAAGGTAGCAGGACATTTCTTCTCTTTGAGTACATCCAGAATCTTAGGAGTATAATCATTGTTGGGTCCATCATCAAAGGTGAGAGCAATTTTTTTAGGATTATCGGCACCAAATCGTTTTAACATATAGGCACTCGGAAGTAACAAATATTGTTCATCCGTGATAAGTTGATCGACTTGATTAAATTCGATTTTTGTATGTCCATGATCCGGTTCGTTTATCATTTCAAGGATTTCACCCTTTCCCTCATAATTAACCGACATAATAGAACTGATATATTCTAATTTCTTATAATTAAAAGGCTTCATCTTTAGAAAATTCACATCCAGATCCTGGGAATAGTAATTCCAGATACGGTCATCTTCCGATCCCAGGAACCAAAGTACGACACCTGCAGCATTATAATCCTGTGCGGTTCGCATCAGGTTATAAGTTCCCGTGGCATCATTACAATGAGCTTCGTGTTCGTTGCCATTATCATCGTAATAATACAGAGTGAGATCTGACTGTCCGAAATTAAAATGAACAGGTTCATTACGCTCTTTGGCCGTTGATATCAGACCCTGATAAGTAATTCTGGTACCTGATTTCCCCTTTTCCCAATCGAAACCATACGAGGCCAGACACAATATAATTTTATCGGATGCAACCTCTTTCATAGCAGCATCAATCGAATTTTCCACAAAGTTCATCGATGAAATGCTGCCGGGAGGATCATCAGGTGAATGTTCGTTATACGCCATAAGGAATATAAAATCGTAGTATTGTGCTATATCTTTGTAAGTTACACCTTCATCGGTTGGATTTATATCAATGGTGGTAATATATCCCTCTGCATGCAGAGTAGTCGAAAGTTCTTTTGAAAATTGAAGTAGATACGGATGAGCTGCCCTGGGTAGATTTTCCAAATCGATATTAATACCCTGGAAATCGTTTTTTTCCAATAAATTTTTTATTCGGGTGATTAATAACTTTCGAGTTTTAGGGTTCTTAAGCATGATATACGTACTGTCACCATTCCAACGCTTGTTGAAATAATTACTGAGCATGGGTACAACTGCCACTTTATGATTCTGAATAAAATCAAGATTCTCATTTTGAATTCTTACATCCAGATTTCCTTTTGTGTCTTTTTGAAAAATCCATTCCGGCAAAATCATATTCAGCTGACTGATATTTTTGTGCAAGGAGATAGAAGAATTCGGATCCCAATTTACATAGAATCCTGCTCTTACGGGTAAGTATTTAGCGGCTTCAGGAGTCGTGAAATTTTTAATGTGCTTTCTGTTCCTGAGGGCTCTGCTGTGTCTCTTTCTATACCTTTCCAGATGTTTTGCAAAAGCAAGTTGCTCGTTGTTTGAAACATAAGCTTTGGATTTATCAACATTAATATCCGGTAATCTCTTTGCATTATAGGTGAGGACCTTCAGGTCATAATCCCTCTTGTTAAGCAATGATATGGTTACCGAAGCCATGATTACCAAAAGAAATACAGCCAAAATCCGTACTAACCAAATAAAACTCTTCCAACGAGTTGATGAATTTGTTTGGAAAACCTGCTTTTGCATATTGAGATAAATTTTTGTCTGTTAGACTGATAAATGTTGAATTAATTAATCGGTAAACTGGTTCAGATTTTTATACGATAAATTCTTTACGTTCAAGGAGTACCACATTTTCAACATGATGGGTATGTGGAAACATGTCAACCGGCTGAATGGCTGTAACCTTGTATTGTTCGTCGAGTAGAGACAAATCCCGTGCCTGTGTGGCAGGATTGCAGCTTACATATACTATGCGTTTTGGTTCTGCAATCAGGATGGCATGAATCACATCATCATGCATCCCAGCCCGGGGAGGATCGGTAATGATAACATCCGGTTTGCCGTGTTTCTGAATAAATGAGGCATTCAAAACGTCTTTCATATCTCCCGCATAAAACAAGGTGTTTTCAATCTTATTCAATTTTGAATTGATCAGAGCATCTTCTATCGCTTCAGGTACATATTCTATGCCAATTACTTGTTTTGCCTGATGTGCTATAAAGTTTGCGATGGTTCCTGTTCCTGTATAAAGATCATATACCAGTTCATTTCCCGTAAGCTGGGCGAAGTTACGGGCTACCTTGTAAAGTACATAAGCCTGATCAGAATTTGTCTGATAGAATGATTTAGGACCTATTTTAAACTTCAGCCCTTCCATCTCTTCATAAATGCATTCGTTACCCTTGAATACCAGTACTTCCTGGTCGGTAATGGTGTCGTTGGCTTTTGAATTGATAATGTACAGCAGGGAAGTGATTTCAGGAAAATTATCGGCAATGTGTTGCAATAAAGCTTCCTGTGCTTCTTTGTCTTCATGGAAAAATACCATGATCACCATCAGTTCACCGGTAGAGGTCGTGCGGATCATCATGGTTCGCAAAAACCCTTCCTGATTTCTCAGATCAAAAAAAGTCAGTTCCTTTTCAAGGGCATAACGCCTTATTTCATTCCTGATCTTATTTGAAATGTCATCCTGTAACCAGCACTTTTCAATATCCAGCACTTTATCAAACTGTCCTGGGATGTGAAACCCGACGGCATTCATCGTATCAAATTCTTTTCCTTCGGCAATTTCTTCGTAAGTTCTCCAACGTTTGTTCGAGAAGGTAAATTCAAGTTTGTTCCGGTAAAATTCAGTCTTAGCCGAACCAATGATCGGTAAGATCTCAGGTAATTCTATTTTGCCGATACGCGTCAGATTATCGACAACTTGTTTTTGTTTGTATTTTATTTGTTCTGAGTAGGGTAGGATTTGCCATTTACACCCTCCGCAAATTCCGAAGTGTTCGCATACTGCCTCTATCCTTTTTTCGGAATAGCTATGAAAATGGATAGCTCGTGCTTCCATGAAGTGGCTCTTCTTTCGGGTAACCTGCAAATCAACCACATCACCCGGTACAACAAATGGTATAAATACCACTATATCATTTACTTTGGCAATTGCTTTTCCTTCAGCGGCAAGATCGGTAATTGTAATATTTTCGAAGACGGGAAGTGGTTTTTTTATTTTAGCCATGTGGGAGATTGAATGCTCAAACGAAATTAACATTGAAGATTTAGATGTGCAAAAGTACAACATTTTTCTGATACATTCTAACTCTGTAATTCTGTCGAACTTGCTTAAATGCTTGTTTTATTATTTTAATTCAATAATCCATTGACGGCAGAAAAGAATCAAATAAAAGGCGAATTAATTGTCCGCCTTCTGAATACTAAAATAGAGTTTTTATTTTATACAGTCGGGTTCATCCGGCCAAAGGCTTTATGCAAATCTTCAGGACCGGATGTTAGCATTCCCTGGCTAAAGCCAAAGCTGATTTCAGTTTTTTGTTCCTTTAATTGATCGAACACAGCATCGATGAACTCTCCTACAGGGGCCGCATAACTGTGTTTTCCCACTCCGCCAAGGTCCGTGTTCAATGCCGGTGTGATTATTTCAATGACTTCTATGTTTACAGCCTTTAAAATATGACGTAACGAAAGTGTAAACGAATGAATAAAAGCTTTGGATGCACAATAAACCGGCATTCTGGCCATAGGTACAAACGCCAGGCCTGACGAAACATTCATGATGGTTGTCAATGATTTCATATTTCCAAAAAGTGACGACAAATGAATCGGAGCATCAATGTTAATGGCAATTTCTTCTTTGGCTTGTTCGTAAAACTTGCTGTCAGTAATGGATAAATCCTGTTGTATTCCGGCATTATTAATCAAAACATTCAGGTCGGGGTGTTCACTCGATATCAGGTGGTAAAGTCTTTCTCTTTCTTCTGCTTTCGATAAATCACACACATAGGTTATCAAAGCAGGGTATTTGTCCGAAGCCGCTTTTAATACCGGTTCACTTCTTCCGCAAATCAATACCGTGTTGTTTTCTTTGATAAATCGTTCGGTAAACCCAAGTCCAATGCCGGTTGCACCACCCGTAATCAGGATTTTATTATTCGAAAGTTTTATCTTTTGTAATTAGTAGGAAGGTTCTTTTATAAAAACAACAGAAATCCGTTTATGAAATAGACTAATCCCACTGCCCCGACACCAATGCCTATCAACCAGAGATATTTTCGTTTGATTAAGGCTGCAATGGAAGATATCAGGATAGATATCTGAAGAAAGATAACCGCTAGTCCGAAAGCCTGTGAGTGTTTCTGAGCCTCATCACGTAACGATTCAAAATGTTCGGCATCCTTTTTAATAACTTCCTTTTCCTTTTCATATCTTTTTACTGATTGCTCATAATCTGATATCTTTTTCTGAAAGGCCCCTATCACTGAAGCTTCGGCCTTTGGCATACTTTTAACGTCCAGTTCAAGCACATCCTTCTGTGTCTCATAAATGTACAATTTCAGGCTCTTGCTCTGGAAATAAGCCCATTTGTTGGAAGCCTGCTCCTGACTCAACACCGATTTAGTGGAATGTCCTCCCCCTTTAAAAGTGGATAACGTTGCAGCAACTGCAAAAATGATAGTGGTTAAGGCCAGGTAATTCAGCCATGGTTCTTTTTTTTCTTCTGGCATTGAGGATTCTGTTTAGTTTGCAAAAATAATACTTCTTGAGCTTTGTAAAGATTCTGTGTTTTCTTAAAAAAACTTATAGAAATTGAATAGAAAGAATGAGAACATTCTTTCTATTGTGTCTATTGTGGTTCGTTATCTTTTTTGTTGTTCAATTCCCTGAAAGAAAGTGGGAAAATTTCAATGGAATTTTTCTCCTTTATCCATCATGATCAGAATTTCCTTCATGCGTTTTTCCCTGCTTTCAGCACTTTTTGCTGTTTGAAGTCTCCAACCAATAGTGTATTTGTTTGTTTTATTCAATGAATCAAAAAACTCCAGGGCTTTTTTGTTTTTCGAAAGCTCCCGAAGAAAATCATCCGGTATTTCCATATTGCCCGGCGAATCGTAAGCCCTTTCCCATCGGCCATCCTTTTTTGCTTTTTCAACCTCTTTTATTCCCGAAGGTTGCATTTTGCCTTCTTTCTCAAGGCGCGAAACATGGTCTATATTCCTTTTCGACCACATGCTACGAGCCCTGCGGGGGGTAAACTTCTGGATGTATGAGTTTTCATCCAGCTTTTTTACCTGACCATCAATCCATCCAAAACACAGTGCACCATCCAGTGCCTGATCATAAACAAGTGTTTTTATCCCGGAACCTTTCTTGAAGAACCTGACCCAAATACCAACCTGAAGGTCATAATTCCGGCTAAGCCATTCTTCCCAATCCTTTTGTGATTCGAACGAAAGGATTGGTATATCAACCTTTTCTGATTTGTCTGCTTCTTTTTTCAGGGGAGTAATTTCCTGTTTTACAGCCATATATAATAGTGATTAACGTTTAACGATGAATGATTAACGGTAAGTGATTAGTGATTAACATTTAACGATGAATGATTAACGGTAAGTGATTAGTGATGACCAATTAGAAGATAATCAATTATTTAATCAACTTATTCAACTTATTCATCCAATCAACTCAGTCAACCCAATCAACCAATTAACCAATCAACCAATCAACCAATCAACCCATCTAAAACTTAAATTCTTCGACCTGTGGTGTTATTGAATTAAAATCCGAATAACGGATCCAGGTAGGCTCTACGTAGAAATAGGCGATATCCTCCCAGGTGTCCTTCCGGTATTGCCCATCGGGGAAAGTTTTAAAATAGATTTTCAGCAACTCCACCAGTTCACTTTCAGTGGGTATTTTAGCGATACCTTCATATTGAATGGTTTGTTCGTTATCAAGGCCAATCACAAATGAGATACTGGGATTTACCAGCAGGTTTTGATATTTCCGGGAAGTGGTCACGGTGTCAAATATGATTTTAAGGTCGGGAGTAACGGCTATACCCATGCAGGCAGATTCAGAAGTATTCTCCGGAGTTACCGTTGCCAATACCGCCAGCTTGTTCATTTGAATAAACTGATAGATTTGATCTGTTGTCATAGCTCGATTATTATTTTTGATCCATAAAACTATGAAAAGCCACTGTATCAAAGAAAATACATGATGAATAAATTTTGTCATTGTCGACCATCAAAATCTCTGCCACTTCGCAACTTGAGGTCTTCCCGGATGGTGATTGTAAACTGTATTCTACAGTAATTCCTGCTTTGTTTCCCTCAACAATGAATTCATTTATTTTTAAAGACGTTACTACCTTGAGAAATCTGGTTGTGGCTTCAACATAACCCTCCTTACCATGGGTAATTTTTCCTGAGCTGGTAAAAGTCATATCATCAGAAATGAATGATTGCCAATCACCTTTCTGATTGACAGCTTCATAATACTTTTCTAAGATTTTTTTTGTATTGGCATAATTTTCCATAACGACTAGGTTTTTAATTGTTTGAGTTCATCGATAATTTCAGAAATCCCCTCCGGATAAGTAGTTATCCTATAATCGGGGAATCTTCTTTTAAATTTTGAAGAATCAAAGATATTATCTGTCTTATAACGATATAGAAGTTCAATAGTTTCAAACATTCCGGAATTAAAGCAACCCATCAACCGGATCATCCAGTTTTTCAGGATGATGTAATCCAGTTTTTTACCATATTTCTCACCGGCCATTTGAATAAATTCCTTCATGGTCGGGTGGTAGTCATCGCAGGGTAAGTGCCAGGTTTGATGATAAGCATCCGGGGTGTTTCCTAACAAAGCCATTGCCCTGGCAGCATCGGGAGTATAAATCAATGTGCGCAGAGTATCATCTCTCAACAGGACTTTCAGCTTCCTGAATGTGCGGATATTCTCAAAGATAAGCGAATTGGTGATGCTTTTTGTCTTGCGGGGTCCGTAGAATTCGGGTGCACGGCAAATCAGAGCCATTAGCTCTGTTTCTACGATCGCATTCAGCAGCATGGTAGTTATCTCACCCCGTACTTTTCCTTTTTTCCCTTTCGATAAAAAAGGAGTATCTTCCGTCAGGACGCCTTCCGAAGTTCCATACATGTAGGTGTTATCAAAGAATACGAGTTTTGCGTTATGTTTCAGGCAGGCATCAATCACATTCTGCATGATTACAGGCCATTGAGCTTTGGCAATCTTCCAGTCGTTCGGTAGCCCCACAGTTAGATAGACAATGTCACTCCCTCGCACTGCTTCATCCATTTGAGCAGCATCCAATAAATCGGCAGCAAACAGGATATCCGAACTATGTACT
>Ga0302215_10001440_pt1 | contig 17050 bp, 17 predicted proteins | sample II_Fen_N3_1_FD_194580 | JGI IMG/M metagenome (GOLD analysis project Ga0302215, IMG submission 194580) | Peat permafrost microbial communities from Stordalen Mire near Abisko, Sweden - II_Fen_N3_1 | ecosystem: Environmental > Terrestrial > Soil > Wetlands > Permafrost | place: Sweden: Abisko...
TAGTAAGTATCACCGTTGCAAATGTGTTTGCTATTCGTCAACAAAACCTGAAACGCTTTCTGGCTTTCTCGTCAATCTCACAAGCAGGTTATATTCTGTTGGCTATCATTAGCGGTAGTGCTATGGGTATGGCGTCATTGGTATATTATGTATTGGTTTATATGTTCTCTAACCTTGCTGCATTCGGTGTACTTTCGGTATTGGAAGAACGTACGGGAAAAGTTCGTATGGACGACTACAACGGTTTGTATCAGACCAATCCACGCCTGAGCTTTGTAATGACACTTGCGCTCTTCTCATTGGCAGGTATTCCTCCTTTTGCAGGATTCTTTAGTAAATTCTTTGTATTCTCTGCAGCGGCTGCAAAAGGCCAATATGTGTTAGTGTTTATAGCATTATTAAACACAGTGATTTCACTTTATTACTATCTGTTAGTAGTAAAAGCAATGTTTATCAATAAAAATGACACTCCAATTGAAACAGTAAAAAGCGATATTCCTGTAAAAATCAGTTTAGTAGTTTGTACGTTGGGGATTTTAGTTGTTGGTTTAATCAGCACTATTTACAGTCAAATTGCTGCAATTAGCTTTGGAATGTAACCCTAACCCCAATTGGGGAAAATTAAGATATAGAGAGCCCGCTGTAAGTTTGACTTACAGCGGGCTTTTTGTTTATCATTTATAGAAGTCATCTTAGTATTAAGTTGTAAGGATTGATATAAAAAAACTCGTTTTTTTTGTAATAATTTCAATTTTAAACAGAATTATCATTTAATTCTATTTGCAAACTAGAATCTTTATTATATATTTGCTCCCAAGAAGACAAAAAATCACATCGTAAAAAAACTTTTCGTTTTTGAGTTTGTTTGTCTAATTGAAACTTAAATTCACATATGTTTGAATACCTAATGTGATACTACTAAAATTTCAATCTACAAATTTTAATTACAAGCAGAATGAGTGAAAAAGAAGAAAAGCCCAGAAAAAAAACCAGAAGGGAGTTCTTACAAGATTTAGGAATAGTTGGCGTTGGTTCAATATTGGCCGGTTCTGCAATTTTTGCCGGAATAAATTACGATAAAAGAAAGACTGCAGGACAGCGAATAAAGGTTCTAACTGCCGAAAACGAGTTGCTTGAAATTGAAAAAAACGATGCAACTAAGGTGGTAAAAGCTTCACCTGAGTCGTTCACTTACTTGCAAAAACAAGGTAGAGAAGGCTTGGCAGGTCGTCGGTTCGTTATGGTTATAGACCTGTCGAAATGCCGTAATGCACGTAAATGTATGGCTGCCTGTAACGAAGCTCACCATCTCCGCCCAGAACAACATCACATCAATGTATTAAAAATGCAGGAATCTGTTGACACTCCTGCTTATTATATGCCCAAACCATGTCAGCATTGCGACAATCCACCATGTACGGCTGTTTGTCCTGTTGATGCAACTTTTAAACGTCAGGATGGAATTGTATTAATCGATAATGAAAGATGTATCGGTTGTAGATTTTGTATTGCAGCCTGTCCATATAGCGCCCGTGTATTCAACTGGGCCGAACCGATCCATTCACTCGAAGACAAAGACACTCCATACAATGTTGAATTAAATGTTCCGCAACGTAAAGGAACTATCAGTAAGTGCTTGTTCAGTGCCGATCGTTTACGCGAAGGTAAACTGCCTTATTGTGTGTCGGCTTGCCCTAATGGTGTTTATTTTTTTGGCGACGAGAACGAAGATGCAGTGACCAATGGAACAACCAAAGAAACGGTTCGCTTCAAGAAGTTACTTGAAGACAATGGCGGTTATACTCTGATGCCAGAACTTGGCACACACCCACGAGTTTATTATTTACCTCCAAAAGGAAAAGAATATCCATTTCAGGAAAAAGATAAAGAGGAAGCTGCAGAACATTTGGGATAAACAAACCCCAAACAAAATGCTCATATGCAAACATTTGTAATAATAAACGAATCCTGCTCACTGTCGGATGACAGACTGGGGTCATAATAAAGAATATATTATGTCGACGAATTTAAATACCGAAAAAATTACTTCAGACTTACTAAAATCAATAAGGCTTAACAAAAGCTTTATTCTGTGGATGGGTTTTCTGGGAACAGCTTTACTCATCTGTGGTTACGCTTACTTTCTACAGCTCAGAGATGGATTGGTTGTGACCGGTCTTGGCGATTATGTCTCGTGGGGAATGTATATCTCCAACTTCGTATTTTTTGTTGCAACAAGCTTAATCGGAATGCTGATAAGTGCCGTTTTAGGTCTTTCAGGTCAAAAGTGGGCTTCACCACTAGCCCGTATTGCTGAAATTATTGCCCTTGCTTTTGCAGCCGTTGCAGGTTTAGTAATTGTTATGGACATGGGACATCCTGAACGACTACTTAATGTTTTTGTCTATGGACGTATTCAATCACCAATTGTTTGGGACGTTACTGTGGTTACCATTTATGTACTTATTAGTACTTTATTGCTTTATATACCATTAATTCCAGACTTAAAAATTTGTTACGATAAGTTTGACAAAATGCACCCGGCACTACGGAACATATACAAAGTTCTATCGTTAAATTGGAGCGGAACTATTGAGCAACAGAAAATCATCAAACAATCTACAATTGCTTTGTCTATATTCATTATACCGGTAGCACTTGCCATTCATACAGTTACCTCATGGCTATTCGCAAGTACTTCAAGAGTTGGTTGGGATTCGAGCATTTTTGGACCTTATTTCGTAACCGGTGCATTTGTTTCTGGTACTGCAGCTGTTGCAATTGCCATGTATTTTTACCGCAATAACTACAAATTACAAGATTATATCACTGATATACATTTTGATAAAATAGGCAAGTTATTGGTCTTGGTATCGTTAGTTTATCTTTATTTTAACCTAAACGAATATATGGTTCCTGGTTATAAAATGAAGAAATTTGATGCCATGCACCTACAGGAATTATTTGTTGGTCGACACGCTTTATTGTTCTGGAGCGTACAAATTTTGGGCTTAATAATTCCTATCATTCTTTTAGTTTTAAAACCGATGAGGAAACCATTACCGTTACTCATTATTTCTATTTTTGTATTGATTGGTGCGTGGTTTAAACGTTATATCATTGTTATTCCAACCATGGAACATCCTTATTTGCCAATACAAAATGTGCCAATGAACTGGAAAATATACAGTCCTACTACAACAGAAATTTTGATAACTATTTTACCAATGATATTGGTACTAATTATTGTAACCGTCCTATCTAAAATTATTCCAATAATTCCTGTTCAGGAAACTATTGAACATTTGGAAGAAACAAAATAAAAAATATGCTTAGCAAAAAAACGAATCTGAAAGCTTCTATAGCACTATTTATCAGTGTTATTTTGTGTTCAAATGCATTTTCCGCAAACAATTGGAATGTGCCTGCTGATAAAAAAGAGAAAAACAGTTATATTAAATTCGATGCAACTTCTGCCAGTCAGGGGGAAGCTATATATAATAAAAACTGTGCTTCTTGTCATGGTAACCCGGGCAAAAATAATAGTTTGAAATCGCTAAACCCTATCCCACCCGATTTATCGTCGGCTAAATCGCAAGAACTGACCGATGGTGAACTATTTTACATCCTTTCAACCGGGAGAATGATTATGCCATCATTCAAAAATGTTCTTTCAGAAGATGAAAGATGGAAGGCAATATCCTACATTCGCAGCTTTAGCAAAGGATATGTTCAAACAGTATCTAAGTTTGACCCCAACAAGAGCAAATTGGTTAAAATTGATATTGAGTTTAATGAAGCTACAAATAAAGTTCAGGTTTCAGTTGTTGCGAATGAGAGATTGGGCAAAATAGCTTTGAAAGATGCCGAGATTGCCTTGTTTGCAAAACGATATTTTGGTCGCCTACAAATTGAGAAATCAATTAAAACAGATAAAGATGGTAATGCTGTATTCGCTTTTCCTAAAAATTTGCCTGGTGATAAAACCGGATTTGTAGAACTGGTTGTAAAGATTAATGACGAGAATTATGGTGAAATTGAATATCTAAAAAAACTCAAAATTGGTATTCCAACAGACAAACCTGGTCTAAACGAGAAAAGAGCAATCTGGAATGTGGTAACAAAAGCTCCATTATGGATTATTGGACTATATGGCTTTGGCGTACTGTGCTTTGGGTTAATACTGCTCTACATCCTCCTAAAATTAAGAAAACTATTTAAATCTGGTAATAATTAAATTAAAGTATCATGAAAAATCTAGCAATTCTCGGACGTATTCTTTTTGCATTACCTTTTGGCCTAATGGGCCTTAACCACTTCATCATGACCAATACTTTTATTGGGATGTCCTCCACTTTTGTATCTACTGGGGCATATACGATATTAATTATTGGTGCAATATTAATACTTGCGAGTATTAGTATTATTTTAAATAAAAATATCACTCTAGCTTGTAGTATTTTAGCCGTCTTACTATTAATTTTCATTACTACCATTCACATTCCGGGCTTATTCAACTCCGACATCAAAGTTGCTCAGTTGGCATTAATTGAACTACTAAAAGACACAGGATTACTTGGTGGAACAATTATGTTTGCTATTTTCTCTAAATCCGAAACAGCAAGAACAAAAGAATAAAACAATGAAAACAAGACTAATTTCTGTATTTCTATTTGCAACTTTATTTTCAATTTGTAGCATTGCACAAGTAGATCAATCTAACGAAGTAGCAGTAATTGAACATCTTGGAAAATATATTCCATTAGATTTAAAGTTTGCAAATGAAAAATCGGACTCTGTATCACTACGCCAGCTAATCAATAAGCCAACAATCTTATCATTTGTGTATTTTGATTGTCCGGGATTGTGTAGTCCACTTCTCGAAGGTGTGGGATCAGTGATACAAAAAACAGATTTAGTACTTGGAAAAGACTATCAGGTGATTACAATAAGTTTCAACTTTAGAGATACTCCTGAAAAAGCAAAATTAAAAAAAGACAGGTTTGTTGAAAAATACTCTAAAGGCAAAGGAGATGGTTGGATTTTCCTAACAACAGATAGTGCTAATATCTTTAAAATTACTCATGCAACAGGTTTTCTTACAAAAGCAGTTGGATTGGATTTCGTTCATCCATCAGCTATAATTGCAATAAGCCCTCAAGGTATGATAACTCGTTATTTGTATGGAATAACTTTTATGCCAATAGATTTTAAAATGGCTATAATTGAGGCAAACAAGGAGCAACCCAGACCAACTATTCAACGGATATTGATGCTATGTTATAGCTATGACCAGACCAATCAGCGATTTGCACTAGATGTAACTAAAATAGCGGGTATATTAATTGTATTCTTTTTACTTGTATTTATTGTTGTGTACCTGCTTAAACCCAAAAAGAAAAATCAAAACAAATAAGATATGACTACTGAAACTGAAAAAATTAAATACGTAAGCTATCTCGACCACGAGGGTAAATATAACGGGATTTTTGCATGGATTTTTGCCACTGACCACAAAAGAATAGCCTTGCTATACCTGTATGCCATAGCAGCATTTTTCTTTGTAGGCGTGATTTTGGGCGAATTAATGCGTATTGAACTATCGGCACAAGGCGAAACAATTATGAATGCTCAAACCTATAACGGTGTATTTACCGTTCATGGTGTAATCATGATTTTTATGGTTGTTATTCCTGGTTTGTCAGCTGTTTTCGGCAACTTCTTCCTGCCTATATTAATTGGTGCAAAAGACGTTTCCTTTCCAAAATTGAACAGGCTTTCATGGTGGATATTCATGGTAGGTAGTGTTATGGCTGTTGCTTCTCAATTTCTAAGAAGTGGTCCTCCTGATACCGGTTGGACATTTTATGCACCCTATAGTACCACAACCGGAACTAGTGTTATTTTAGCAACATCTGCGGCCTTCGTTCTAGGGTTCTCATCCATTCTTACCGGTTTAAACTTTATCGTCACCATACATCGCCTACGAGCCCCAGGTATGGGATTCTTTAATATGCCGCTGTTCCCCTGGGCTATCTATGCAACAGCATGGATACAATTACTGGCAACCCCAATTGTAGGAATTACTCTTGTAATGCTTATTGCTGAACGGCTCTTTGGTATCGGTTTTTTTGATCCTAATTTAGGTGGTGATCCGTTATTATACCAACACTTATTCTGGATCTATTCACATCCTGCTGTATATGTGATGATTCTACCGGCAATGGGGGTTATTTCGGAAATAATTCCAACTTTTTGTCAACGTAAAATTTATGGTTATAAGGCTATTGCTTTATCAAGTCTAGCTATTGCTGGTGTGGGATTCCTTGTCTGGGGACATCACATGTATACTTCAGGAATGAGTGAACAAGCACGTTGGTTTTTCTCATTGCTTACTTTCATAGTTGCAGTTCCAAGCGCCATCAAAGTATTTAACTGGCTTGCAACTATGTACAAAGGTTCTATTGATATAAAACCACCTTTTCTTTATGCTGTTTCATTTATATTCTTATTTATAATAGGTGGTACAACTGGACTTCTTTTGGGATCGGTAGCGACAAATATTCAGGTACATGATACAGCTTTCGTTGTGGCTCACTTCCATTACATCATTTTTGGAGGAATGGGATTTGCATTTTTTGCAGCACTTCATTATTGGTTTCCTAAGATTTGGGGACGAATGTACGATTTCAAACAAGCAACAATTGGTTGGGCCATATTATTTGTAGGTTTCAACATATTGTATTTCCCTCAATTTATTATTGGTTTTCAGGGAATGCCTCGCCGATACTTCGACTATTTGCCCCAATTTCATACAGCTCAGGTCATCTCAAGTATAGGTGGACTGATATTAGCTATTGGATTAATCGTAATGGTAGTTACCTTGGTAAAAGGGGCTCGTAAAGGTGCACCTGCTCCTGCCAATCCTTGGGGTGGCTCAACACTTGAATGGCAAATACCTTCACCTCCATCAGTTGAAAACTTTGATGAAGAGCCAATTATAAAGAAAAATCCTTACGACTATCAATAGTTTAGCAATTAAATAGAACAAAAACAAATTAAGTATCAGCACGAAAACTTTGTTATAGTGTATTAAATTAATCATTATGAGTGAAAAACACAGTCATGTTGAAGAACACAGAGATGACGAAGCATCAAAATTAGGGATGTGGCTTTTTATTTTTACCGAATTACTTTTATTTGGTGGATTGTTTCTGGTTTATTCAATTTTTAGGTCAGAATATCATGAAGCCTTCCATAAAAGCAGTTTAGAACTTAGTGTAACTATTGGCGCAATCAACACTATAGCATTATTATTCAGCAGTATGACTATTGCTATGGCGCTAACAGCAATGCAAAAAAACAACAAGAAACTGGCATTGCTAATGATTGGGATAACCCTGTTTATGGCGGTTATCTTTCTTGTAAACAAATATTTTGAATGGGGTCATAAATTTGAAATGGGTCTTTATCCCGGATCACCATTAATGCCATTGCTCGATAGAGGATATTTATTGTATTTCAGTTTATATTTCTTTATGACTGGTCTTCATGCTCTGCATATTATTATTGGCATGATTTTGCTTTTCATATGTCTATTTAAAGTTAAAAACGGAACAATAAACAACAAGAGATATTCACTACTGGAAAATGGTGCATTATATTGGCATTTAGTCGATTTAATTTGGATTTTCCTTTTCCCACTAATGTATTTAATCTCATAAAATTAGAGTATTATGGCAAATAATGTTTCGCATATAACTGAGTATAGAGTATTAGGAAAAGTATTATTAGTACTTATGCTTATGACATTTCTAACGATAACTGTCACTTCATTAGATCTAGGAGCCCTAAGTGTAACAATCGCATTATTAATTGCTGGATTTAAAGCATTTATGGTATTATCCTATTTTATGCACCTTAAGCACGAAAGTCTACTATTACGCATCCTGGTTGGGTTTGTTTTCGTGCTCTTTGCACTAATAGTTCTTATTACTTTTATTGATTACGCTTATCGTTGATACAAATCAATTAACCTAAACCAATTTTCCAAGTTCGGTAAATAAGGTTAATGAATACAATATTTTAAAATTAAATAAAACTACTATGTATAGTAATGCATCAAATTTTGTTCAGGGTGTTGATTCGGCATTCATAATTATAACTAGTATTTCATTATTCTTTCTAGTTTCATTAACTTCGGTTATGATCTATTTTATTTTCAAATACAACAGGAAGAAAAATGTAAAAGCTGTTCAAATCAAGGACAGTACGTGGCTCGAAGTAACGTGGACAACCATACCTATTTTGCTAGTATTATATATGTTTTACATAGGTTGGGAAGGATTTTTACCTATGAGACAAGTACCCAGAGATGCAATGAAAGTCAAAGCAATCGGAAAGATGTGGAAGTGGTCATTTGAATACCCAGGTAACAAACAGTCAGATACATTAGTATTACCAATTAACAAACCGGTGCGCCTCGATCTTATCTCAAGAGATGTTTTACACGGGTTTTCTGTACCTGCATTTCGGATAAAAGAAGATGTTGTTCCTGTTAAAAACAATTACACTTGGTTTAAACCAGGAGAACTAGGAGATTTTGATATATTTTGTACTGTTTATTGCGGATTAAATCATTCATCGATGCTTGGTGTGATACGCGTGTTGCCAGAAGCTGAATTTCAAAAGTGGTTGGCTAAAGTTCCGGTCAAGAAAACTGACAATTCAAATCTGGGATATAAAACACTTGAAAAAAATGGCTGTTTTGCTTGTCATTCAATTGAGGGATCAAAATTAGTTGGGCCGTCGTTTAAAGGTTTATATGGTAATAGTATTGAAGTTACAACTAAGGGTCTTTCACGGAAAGTGAAAGTAGATAAAGAATATATTGAAAAATCTGTTTATGAACCAGATGCTGACGTTGCAAATGGATATACACCGGGTGTAATGAAATCGTACAAAGGCATTATTAATCAGAAAGATATTGAGCTGATTGATCAATACCTGAAAGAACTAAAATAAAAATTAAGCTTCAATTATTAAACGTAACGATTACAATTCACCTAACACATTATGAACCATACAAGTAATATACTTGCTTTAATGAAATATAAAATATCTATAGCAGTTTCTTTTACGGCTATTACAGGATATTTGGTTTTCACGAAGTCAGTTGATCTAAACATAATTCCACTGATTCTAGGTATATTTTTACTTGCCAGCGGTTCTAGTGCTTTGAATCAATATCAGGAAAGTGACTACGATGCAAAAATGCCGAGAACTAAGAATCGCCCTATCCCTTCGGGAAAGATGAAGCCTGTAGAAGCTTTAATAATATCTATTATATTAATCATTCTTGGATCATTAATATTTTATTATTTTCTTAATGAGACAACAGCGTTATTGGGTTTAATCAATGTTATTTGGTATAACCTTATATATACAAATCTGAAAAGAGTAACACCTTTCGCAGTTGTTCCGGGTTCTTTAGTTGGTGCCATTCCGGCATTAATTGGTTGGACGGCTGCTGGTGGTTATGTATTTGACAAATCAATTGTTTTTATTGCGTTCTTTCTCTTTATTTGGCAAATACCTCATTTCTGGCTATTAATGCTTAAATATGGGGCAGAATACGAACAAGCGGGCTTCCCAACCATAAATCAAACCACAAGTCCTGAATACCTGAAAATAATTATCCTTGCATGGATTATTGCTACTTCCACTTCATCGTTAATGGTACCCTTGTTTATGAAAGATATTTCAATAGCACTTTTCTTATCTGTTTTTATTTTGAACATTACATTTGTGGCAATTTTTATAAGGCTAGCATTTGGGAAAGTTGCTGAGCTTAATTTCAGGAAATCCTTTATAAGTATTAATGTTTATATGCTGCTTTTTATGATGTCATTAATTATATTTCATCTAACTAACAATTAATCAGTTAAAAAAATAAGACAAAACAAGCCCGATGTAAACTAAATTTACACCGGGCTTTTTCATAGAAAAGGTAAACAGACATATCATAGCTTGGTCTCATAAGACCAATGGCTTTTTCTTTTATCCTTGATGTTAAGTTTCAAAAACTAATAACATTGCAAATATAGAAGATATTGTCTGATTTAACGTATTAATTTATAAACCTGCACAAACATTTAGTTACGTACAACAAAACAAGCTCATAATAAACTAAAAATAAATTCATTACAATTCAGTCAACAAACTAGAGCAAAAAATAATTTTACGATTTGCGACAAGCTCTATACTCAGAAGGAGTAAGATTGGTAAGCTTTTTGAATGCTTTATTGAAGCTACTTTTAGATCCGAATCCACATTCATAACCAATTGCCTCGAGTGTCATTTTATCTGATAAGGAAGAATTTATAATTTTCTGTGCTTCATTAATTCTATATTGATTAATAAAGTCTGGAAAGTTTGTGTCAAATCGCTGGTTGAGAATATTTGACAAGTGATGAACAGAGATACCAATTTGCTCTGATATACATTGAATAGTACAATCCTCATTCAAATACGGTTTCTTTTCTTCCATAAAAACTAACAGTTTCTTTAAATATTCTTCAACCAAATCATCTGAAATCTTCAAAACTGACTCTTTAGATTTTTCATCAGTTTTTAATTCAGATTTTAGCTCCGAAGGAAATACACCAGTTTGCCATGTAGTTTTAGCAAATATATAAATCAACTGTATATCCATGGTTAACTGAGCAATAATGTTACTCGTTCGCTCATTAGAAAAGTAAAAACAAGGAATAACAGAAACAAACATGATAATTAAATCAATCTTCAACAATGTTTTTAACCATGAGATATTAATCGAGTTTAAGTTTTTATAAATTACAGAGGAGTCACCGATATACCTCTTAATTAGCCTATAACTAATAAACAAATATACAGTCATTTGAACATAAAAAAGAGAATTTAGCACATCAATCATCCAAGATCCATTATCAATATTATGAATTAACAAACCAATGCGTTGATTAGTCGGCAAAGACATAAAATAAAACACATAAAACACTGACGGGAAGAGAGGTAGTACCTGCAACCAGCCTAGCCAAGACTGAGGTAATAATCTTTTTTTTAAAACACATTTTACATATAAAAAAACAAATGGACCCATCAAGAAAATCAAGACACAATCAAAGGGAATGTAATAAGCGAGAAGCACATTATTATGTTTAAGCAATGCATTGCTATAGACCGAAAGGAACGTACTATACAAAGCCATTATTGAAAATAGTCCCCCCAACACAAAGTTTTCTTTTCGAATATGCGTTTTTCTAAAAAAAAGCACAAATGAAAAAAAGAAATAAATAAAACCAGAAATAAATGTTATATATTTCAAAAACATATTTTATTAAGTATTAATGCATATACAAAGAAAACAAAAAAAAACAATAATTACTAGTAGCACTCAATAATAAATGAGAGTAAATTAAAAATTACAATCAAAGGCATGTGCTACATTAATAAATAACAAATTCTTATTTGAATCATATAAATATGTTTTGTACCTTTGTTTATATAAAAAATCAATATAAATATGACATATCTTCGTAAACCCGAATGGTTAAAAATAAAAATACATAGTGAAAAGGAATTCTCCAATGTTAGTCAGGTAATCAAATCACACGGTTTACATACAATCTGTACCAGTGGCCGTTGCCCTAATTTGAGTGAGTGTTGGAATAGAGGAACAGCTACATTAATGATTCTAGGTGAAATTTGTACAAGATCCTGTAAGTTCTGTAATACATTAACAGGCAAGCCTCTCCCACTCGACCCTAAAGAACCACAAGAAGTTGCAGAATCTATTCAGTTAATGAAATTGAAACATGCTGTAATAACCTCTGTCGACAGAGACGATTTACCCGATGGTGGAGCTCAACAATGGGCTCACACAATTAGAGCAATAAAAACATTGAATCCTGATACTACAATTGAAATTCTAATTCCTGACTTTGATGGTAAAATAGAACTGATAGACTTAATTATTGCTGAAAAGCCTAATATTATTTCTCATAATTTGGAAACAGTTGAAAGACTTACTCCCTTAATACGAACAAAGGCAAAATACCTTACTAGTATTAAAGTATTGAAACATATATCTTCACAAGGAGTTATTGCAAAAACTGGTATAATGCTTGGGTTAGGAGAAAATGAAACTGAAGTTTTACAATTAATGGATGATGCGTTAACAAATGGTTGTACAGTCCTTACAATTGGGCAGTATATGCAACCTTCACGTAAAAATATAGGTGTTTCGGAATATATAACTCCAGAAAAATTTGGAAAATATAAAGAGATTGGTTTAAAAAAAGGCTTTAGACAAGTAGAGAGTGGACCTTTAGTACGTTCTTCGTACTGCGCAGAGAAGCATTTGCTCTAATAAAAGGTATTATCAAAAAAATGTGATTCCTGAATCTTTATTACTCGTTCAAATCAAATTTAATTTCATTTCAAAACTTTAAACTTTACTTACGCTTTAATTTGTATTTGTTACAAACATTAAACAAACACAAATTTTGTATAACTAGTTAATAATAATTGAACAAATATAGTTGGAATATAAAAAATACCTATATATTTGTAGTGAAAATCTAGAACAAATTTTTTCGAAGGAGATCTTTATTTACCACTCTTCAGTATAGACAACTGACAATCAATAACTTATTTCTATCTTGGAAATTATTTTTCAAAAAAACGATTCGTTTTAGATGAAGTATTTAATGACTAGGTGACTTTCAAAGCACCTTTCAAATTTATTCACACATAAAACTATTTTCCTATGAAAGACGTTCAATTTGAAAATGAATTAGTAGCGCTACAAAATAACATGCGCAATTTTGCATTCTCACTTACTTTAAACCGTGATGATGCTGAAGACTTATTGCAAGACACTACTTTAAAAGTGTTGGATAATCAGGAGAAATTCACCAATAATGTGAATTTTAAAGGTTGGGTTCTTACAATTATGAAGAATATCTTCATAAATAATTACCGTAAAATTGTGCGCAACCAAACTGTTGTTGACAAAACTGAAGATTTACATCATTTAAATTTGCCACAAAATTCGGGTTTTGATAGCCCAGAGGGTTCTTATGCCATCGGTGAGATTACAAACAGTATCGCAGCTTTTGCTGACGAGTACCGTATCCCTTTTTCAATGCACATACAAGGATTTAAGTATGAAGAGATAGCCCAAACAATGAATTTACCGATAGGTACTGTTAAGAGCCGTATATTTCTTGCTCGCAAAAGGCTGCAAGAACAACTTAAAGATTATCGCTATTAAAAACAATTTATATAGATTAAAAACCGAAGAACAACACTTCGGTTTTTTTTGTTTATAAATTACAAAATCGAACAATATTTGCATACACAACAAGAAAGAAATGATACAAAATGAACACTGCTATAATAATGTTGGGAAGTAATTCCAACCCAGATAAGAATATTGATTTAGCTCTTGATAAAATTTCCGAATATTACGAGATAATATCAAGTAGTGAGCGTATAACCACAAAACCAGTTGGAAAATACTATCAGCAGGATTTCCAAAATGAGGCTATAAAAATTCTGTCTGACGATACTGCAGAAGAAACAAAAATGAGTTTCAAGCAAATTGAAAGGGATCTTGGTAGAATTCCAACAAGTAAAAAAGAAGGCATAATTCCAATTGATATTGATTTGATATTTTGGAATGAGACTCTGGTACATCAGGATTATGAACGCTTTGATTTTGTAAAAAAATGCGTTGACAAAATACGATAATAAATAATTTCATTTCAGACTCTTATGCAAAGTCATCCTATTACCCCTAACCATCTTTTGATTCTTGAAAAAGTTTTTTTGTTCACAATTAATTATCTTCACAGATAGACATTAAGAATTATACCTCATGAGTTATCAATTATGAATTAAATAATAAGTATATTTGTAGTTCGTCAATAAAATTTGAATTACACTTTTAATTCTCTCATAATCATGAAACATTTCCCCCCATCAGAACTAATCATAAATAGTGACGGAAGTATTTTCCATTTACATTTAAAACCCGAACAACTTGCAGACAATGTAATTTTAGTTGGCGATCCTGGCAGAGTTGAATTGATTGCATCATATTTTGACTCACAGGAATGTTCTGTTTCGAGCCGAGAATTCAATACAATAACTGGAAATTATAAAGGCAAACGAATCTCAATAATATCAACAGGGATAGGTACAGACAATATAGATATAGTAATGAATGAATTGGATGCACTTTCCAATATTGATTTTGAAACGAGAACTGAAAAAACTGATTTTCGCCAATTAACAATTATTCGTATTGGTACATCTGGTGGTATGCAACCTGAAATACCGTTAGGAAGTTTTCTTATTTCTGAGAAATCTATCGGCTTTGATGGCATGTTGAATTTTTATGCCGGACGAGATTCTGTTAGCGATTTGGCATTTGAAGAATCAATGAAAAAACAACTTGAATGGAATCCGCAACTTGCAGCACCCTATGTAGTTGATGCTGACACAGAATTAATTAGCCGAATAGGCAAAGACGACATGTTGCGAGGTGTAACAATCTCTGCAAATGGATTTTACGGGCCACAAGGGCGAGTTCTACGTATTGATTTAGCTGACATGCATTTAAACGACAAAATTGAATCATTCAGATATAATAACTATAAAATCACAAATTATGAAATGGAAGGTTCGGCCATTGCAGGACTATCAAAGTTAATGGGACACAAAGCAATGACAGTGTGTTGTATTATTGCGAACCGTCGTATAGAAGCTGCAAACACTGATTACAAAGGTTATATTGAGAAATTAGTACAAACTGTTTTGGACAGAATATAAATGCAATAAGAAAAAAAATAGTTTATGCACTTAAACTGTTCTAATTTCTATTTTTATGTTTATAAAAACACACTAAAAATCAACTCTAACGCTCTTTATACCTGACAACTGACGAACTAGAGTTCACACTTATTTTATGTCAACTATAACTGCCATATCTACTGCTCCTGGCCTAGGAGGAATTGCGGTCATCCGCGTATCAGGACACGATGCGTTAAGATATTGCAATGTCATTTTCAGTTCAAAAAAGAAAGCATTTAACCTACTTGATCAAAAAGCAAATACTGTCTTCTTTGGCAGTATTATAAAGCGTAAAGTAGAAGTTATTGACGAAGTATTAGTTTCCATTTTCAAAGCTCCTCATTCGTTCACAGGCGAGGATGTGGTTGAAATTTCTTGTCATGGGTCTACGTTTATTCAACAGCAAATACTTCAGACCTTGCTGGAAGAAGGCTGCATACTAGCTCAACCAGGAGAATTTACCCAACGTGCCTTCATGAATGGCAAAATGGATTTATCACAAGCAGAGGCTGTTGCAGATCTGATTGCATCCACTTCAGCAGCATCACACCGCATGGCCTTAAGCCAAATGCGAGGAGGATTCTCAAATGAACTGCTGAAGCTACGAACTCAATTACTTAATTTTGTTTCATTGGTGGAACTCGAACTTGATTTCACGGAGGAAGATGTAGAATTTGCCGACCGTACTCAACTTAAATTACTGGCCACGAACATTGAGAAACTTATTTTCAGACTTTCTGATTCATTTCAGGTTGGAAATGCACTAAAAAATGGTATCCCGGTGGCTTTAGTGGGTGAGACAAATGTGGGCAAATCAACTTTATTAAATGTTCTGTTAAACGAAGAAAAAGCCATTGTTTCTGATATACATGGCACTACACGAGATGTGATTGAAGATTCTATTAATATCAATGGTATTACTTTTAGATTTATTGACACAGCGGGTATTCGCGACACAAAAGATAAAATTGAAAGTATGGGTATTGAGCGTACTTATCAAAAAATAGAACAAGCCTCAATCATACTATGGATATTAGATTGTACTCAAATAAGCGAACACATTGAGTGGTTAACAGAAAGAATAGAAAAAAGGGCAGTCGGTAAGAAGATTATACTTGTTTTCAATAAAATAGATAAAATAGCCGAAGAGGAACGCGAAGTTCTTAGTCAACTTTTTGAGCCTTTTGTTGGTGAACGAATATATATTTCTGCCAAAAATCGTTTGAATACTGATGCACTTGAAAAGGCATTAGTTTCTGCAGCTCAACTTCCTGAAATAACCGCAGGTGATATTGTTGTGAATAATGTTCGCCATTATGAAGCATTACTACACGCCCATACAGCCATCTGTAGGGTAATTGACGGATTGGACTCGGGAATTTCAGGTGATTTTCTATCGCAAGACATTCGCGAGTGCATGCATTTTCTAGGCGAAATAACAGGGCAAATATCTAATGACGAGATACTTGGCAACATATTTGGCAAGTTTTGTATCGGAAAATAGCGACATATTTAGCACAAAAAAATTCAAACACAATAAAATATCTTTCTTAGTTATGATAACTCAGACCGAATTTTCGCTTCGTCAGCATAATAGAGGTTTTCATCTGATTACCGACGAGATAATAGCTCACTTACCGAATCTACCGGAAGTTGGAATGTTGAACCTGTTTCTGAAGCATACATCTGCAGCTTTAACTATCAACGAAAATGCAGACCCTGATGTTCAAACGGATATGGTACAAATATTTGATAACTTGATTCGTGAAAATGAACCTTATTACGTACATACGCTGGAAGGCGACGACGACATGCCAGCGCACGGCAAATCGTCTATTGTAGGGGTTAGTTTGAACATTCCAATAACAAAAGGACGTTTAAATATGGGTATTTGGCAAGGAATTTATCTGTGTGAGTTCAGACAGCATGGTAAAAGTCGTAAAATAGTAGCCACAATTCTTGTGTAGCAAACCACACATATAATCAAAAAGCTGCTAACTTGCAGCTTTTTTTATGCACAACACAACACAACACAACACAACACAACACAACAAACTATAAATCAGGACAATAAAATCAGAAACAGATAGGGAATAGTTATATCAATTCGTCATTAATTATATTTAGAAGCAACCATTTAACTTATTCCCGA
>Ga0302215_10001442_pt1 | contig 17037 bp, 13 predicted proteins | sample II_Fen_N3_1_FD_194580 | JGI IMG/M metagenome (GOLD analysis project Ga0302215, IMG submission 194580) | Peat permafrost microbial communities from Stordalen Mire near Abisko, Sweden - II_Fen_N3_1 | ecosystem: Environmental > Terrestrial > Soil > Wetlands > Permafrost | place: Sweden: Abisko...
TTAAATGAAAAAACAAAAATTCAAAGAGCGATGAAAGTCAGATCAACTGCCGGATTACTTATTCATTTGTTTGGCAAAATGTCTATTGCTTTCGTTAATCTAATTTTTTAAATACTGATTCGCATTAATAACAAACTTTGCCTTTAAAACAATTATTTAAGCATGAAATTCAAACTATTAATTTTAAGTCTTTTATTCAGCACTTTATCGTTTGGTCAGACTCAAGACTTAGCTAAACTGGCTAATGGGGTAATTATTTACAGCTCCAGACTGTACGACGATGACGAGAATATATTTGGTTATCTGTATTTATACCAACAGGATGTGAACGAAACAAGTAAAACAATTGAGTATGTATTTTTAGACAAGAACCTTAATAAAGTATCTAATGGAACATTTCCGGCAAGTACTTACGATGGAGTAATGAGCAAATTCTACGATTGTACATTAATGGGCGATTGTATAATACTAAACAAATACTATTATTACACCCCTGCGTTTTCCTATGATACAAAGCTGCTGCTTAGTACTTTTCAGACAATCTCTTTAACCGACAACAAGGTAACAGCCGAATATAAATACGAAAATGGCCAATTCACTGAGTTTAACGCAGGCTATGAAACAATGAAAAAAGAGTACAAAGGAATTGACGTTCGTAACTTTGTTAATGCATTTAGCAACGACAGCTTCAAAGGTCTGTTTATTACCGAGGATGTAAAGAAAAAAAGCTATCTGGAGAAAGATGTCAAACTTTTCAATGAAAAACACGAGTTATTATGGTCGTACGAATTCAACCCTAACGGAACCAAAGACAACTACAAAACGCTAAGTTTCTTATACTCTCACAAAAACATCATCTACATCTCGACACCTTCCTGGGAAAAAACCGAATATGGAGCACCAGTAAATATTACAAGTTATAACATTATTGCCCTTGACCTAAAAACAGGAAAAAAGAAGTTTGATTATATATTGGAAAATAGTAATAGTGAGTATAGCCACACGTTAAGAATCAATCAGATTGACAGTAATTTGGTACTCACCGGCAACTATTCGCCGTATAAAAAGACCGATTTTACTCTGGATCAGAACCTGGGTTTTTATAAAATTGTATTGAGTCCAAATGGTACTGAAATAGAGAAAAAGTACACTCAATGGAGCGATTTCTCCAGCCAGATTGAGATTGACAAAAAAGGAAGAGTAGAACGAAACTACAGATTGAAGCCAGTAAGAAGTTTCGTCTTTAAAAACGGTGCTATTTCTATTCTAACAGAGAAGTTCAAATATGATATGTGGAGTAACGGAGCCCCTAAAAGTACCGATTTTGTATTATTTAATATGAACCCGGACTTTACGCCCGGAAAAATAAATACCATTGTAAAAGAAAAGAGTTACTATAGCTCAGATTATTTATTTTCGCAATACATCAAAGACAAAACCGGCGTAGTATTTTTTTATGAAAACATAGAGAAAGACCCTAACGCAGGTATTTTCAGCAATGGTACGCTAATGCTTGGTATTAATACCATAATCGATGGTAATCTTACTGAAGAAAAAATACAACTCTCAGCCAAGAAAAAATACACCATTATACCATTCCCGGCCAAAGAGGGTTATATTATGCTTCGCGAATACAACGAAAAAGACAAATACAATCAACTCAGATTAGAGAAACTAAATTACTAAAAACCAAAAAGGCTCCTTGTCAGGAGCCTTTTTGGTTATAATAATCTGCAATTGTTTTAATTTCAGCAAGATTCAAATTCCACATAAAACTCAGAAACTGCTGGTAACTTTCCGACTGCTCTTTTGGTATTAGTTTATCCAAATAACGGTTGAGCGTATAGTGCTTTCGGGCATCATAAATCTTCTGAAAGAAAATTCCCAGGTAATTCCGATAATAATCAGCCTGGTCATTATCCTGAATTCTGTGCAAACAGAAATAAATCCCAACACCATATTCCTCCTGAATCTCAAACGTACAGGGCTGTTCCAACCCGGCTATATCTGATAATTTGGTAAAGCTAGCAGAAGGTTCCCTTGGATCTTCAAGCTTTGCCAACTCAGGAAATGACTTTATCAATGCTTTTATTCGTTTTTCAGTTTCGGGATGTGAGCTGAGCGAATCCTGATTGTATTTGTCCTTGTATTTAGAATAGTCGTATTTCGAGAAATCCTCCTTTTTCATCCATTCTTCTTTAAAAGGCTGATTAGGCAAGTTAAATACCTTTTTGTACGTTGCTACCTCCAGTCCAATGGGTCGAATAGTGTCGTAGGTCTCTTTTAGTCGGAACGAATTAAGGTAATCGGCTTTACTAAAATGGGTGTTTCGATACAAGTAATAACCTAACGAGTCGGCTTCGTATTCCTGTTTTTTATTCATGTGACCCTCCTGATAAAGCAAATCTTTCAACTTATTGTAAGCTTTGTCTCCTCTATTGGTGTTATCATTTTTTATTTCATAAATCTCATTTTTCAAATCTTCGGCCTTTTTCAACCCATATTTGTATTGAATATCCTGCAAAACATGATTTAACTGATAATGAGCTATCTCATGACAAATAATTGCTCCCAATTGATCATCGTTATGAGACAGATAAAAAGTCCCAAGATTCATGATGAAATACTTATTGCCCAAACTGGCAGCATTTAATGAATTGTTTCTTGAAACATAAAACCGGAAGTCGGTAGGAAGCGTCGGATTTACAGTGATTATTTCGTGAACAACAGAATCCATCAGTTTTTGAAAACGTGTATCAAAAATATACTGTCCGGATAAAATATCCTCGTTAAGCACTTTATTAATATTGATGAATCTGTTCTTAAACAACTTACTCTCACCACTTTTATAGCTATCTCTGGCGAAATCATAATACAGTTTAGTATTTTTTAAATACTCCTTGGCTTCAGCTGTTCGTACTGTTAGGTTAGCTGTATCAATAGGTGTGTACAACTGGGCTTGTACAGCAACCAAACCGATAGTACTTAGCAGAAAACAAATTATTCGTTTCATATTTTAAAATAAAGAATTTAAGATTGAATTAATACCTTCCCAATTTACGCTTAGCAGAGCCACTACAACCAGCAATGCAGGCAACATATTCATTATTCGCAGTTTCTTTATTTCAAGGATATTTATACCCAACCCAATGAGTAAAATGCCACCAACACTTGTGAGCCCCAGAACAATGCTGGGCGTAAAAAACGAGCTGGCGTACATGGCCAATAGAGTGAGCGCAGCCTGAAAAATAAAGAGTGGAACAGCTGCCACTATTACACCCGCACCAAAAGCAGAAGCCAGCAACAAAGCAGAGAAGAAATCCAACAACGACTTTGTAAACAGTAAATCCGACGAACCACCTGTACCTTCCTGAATGGTTCCGAGTATAGTCATTGATCCGATACAAAAAAGCAGAAAAGCGGTGATCAAACCTTCAGAAAACTTATCGCTACCAATGCGGAATTTCTTTTTCAGGTAATTGCTCATGCGCTCTGCTCCTACCTCAATGTTCATCCACTCACCCAGCAGCGAACCAATGGCCAGACTACTAACAACGATAAGGATATGATCCATTTTCACAACCATGGTAATTCCAATGGCCAACGTGAATAATCCTACGGCTTGAAAATAAATACTGGTAATGCGCTCCGGCATATTTTTCTTCAGTAGCAAACCAATAGCACCACCCACTATAACGGCAGCTGTGTTTACAAGTGTTCCAACCATGTTGCTTTATTTCAGTGTTTGAAGATTTGGGAATGAGTATTGCAAAAGTAAGAAAATTTTGCATAAAATTATACGGTCATTCAACATTTGAGACAAACGGTTTTACGAGTTTCTGAGTTTTATCATTTCTATTGTATTTTGATTCAGTGAAAAGAAATTTCCCGCCTTCATTAATTAAATCAGAAATAGATTTTGAAACGGTATATAAAGTTATGAACAATTCAGTAAAAAAATGCCGAAAAACAGGGCTGTTAGAAGATAATTTTGTGGATAAAATCCTTAATTGAATGGTAGGAAATCTGAAATGTTATTAGTAGCTTTGTAACTTTTAAAAAATACAAGAAAACTCAAAACCAGAACCATTGTCAGTGTTTACATTGAATTTCAAACAGTTCAGGATTTCAACAGACATTTCATTTTTTAATTTAGTTCAATAAGTAATTTCCGTAAAACAACGTAAAATGAACAGAAAATTTATCCTTGCCAGTACTATATTACTGGGTCTGGCAATTACATCATGTAAGCAGGCAAATAAGAAAGCAGAAAAAGCAGAAGAAACAACTAATAATAATATTGAAGCAACCAATGTGGAAGCAACGGCTGACACATCATCAGCTAAACAAACTGCCAACACCGCTGCTCAAATTTATGCAAAACAACAAGTGCCTGTACTTTGCTATCACCGTATTTCGGACGGCAACAAAGGCGACTACACAGTGAGTCCGGCTACCTTTTCGGAGCACATGAAAGTATTAGCCGATAGCGGTTATCATTCGGTATCGCCGGCACAACTATATGATTATCTGGTTTTCAACAAAACATTACCGGAAAAACCGATGGTGATTACTTTTGACGATTCACGCGTGGAACACGCACTGATTGCGGCTCCGGTTATGGAAAAACATGGATTCAGAGGAGCATTCTTCATCATGACTATTACCTACAACAAAAAGAATTATATGACCAAGGATCAAATTGCACAGTTGGCTAAAGCTGGTCATACAATTGGTTTACACAGCTGGGATCATACCATGGTTATTAAATACAAAGATGCAGCCGATTGGCAAAAACAAGTGGTTGAACCACAGAAAAAATTGGCGGAAATTGTAGGAAAACCTGTTGAGTACTGGGCATATCCAAATGGTGTTTACGACCATAAGAGTGCTGTAGAACAAAGCAAACATTTTAAAATCTCGTTTTCGTTATCAACCAAACGTGATTCGTTGCAACCACTACAGTGTGTACGCCGCATTATTGTTCCGGATTGTAGTACTAAAAGCTTGCTAAAATCAATGCGTAATAGTTTTGCTTCAAAGAAAAAAGCCTGAAAAATAGCTGCGCAATGAGTCTCGAAAAAACGAATGCAGCCCGATTGCTCGACAAATCAAAGATTCAGTATAATCTGATTGCTTACGAAGTTGATGAGTCTGACTTAAGTGCCATTCATGTTGCAGAGCAATTAAACGAACCTGTGGAGCAGGTTTTCAAAACATTGGTACTTAAAGGCGACAAGTCGGGTTATTTTGTATGTATTATTCCGGGAGCCGAAGAACTCGATTTGAAAAAAGCGGCTAAAGTGTCGGGGAACAAAAGCTGCGACATGATCCCCATGAAGGACTTGCTGGTAATAACAGGATATATTCGCGGAGCCTGTTCCCCCATTGGAATGAAAAAGTCACTGCCAACCTATATTCATGAAAGTTGTCAGCATTTCGACCGAATTTATGTCAGTGCCGGAAAAAGAGGATTACAATTGCATCTTGCACCCGCAAATTTAATTTCGGTAGTCAGAGCTACAGTGGCCTTTTTGATAGAATGATTAGCAGCTCAACCGAATTAGGAGTTAGGGTGGGTTTCGCGATTTTTAATCGCGAGAATAAATAATTACCCAAAATTAAAAATTGCGAAACACTAAAATTTTAAAATATCTGAACAAAAATAATTAGCTTAATAAACCAATTACAATCTATTATGAATTACAAAAAAATTGTTCCCATTGCACTTTCGTGTATCATTATTCTGAGCAGTTGCAACCAAAAGCCCGGGCAAAAAGTAACAAGTAAACCTGCCACTGGAAAGCAAGAGCAAGAACAGACTCAACCAAAAGATACTGTAATAGCTCCTGTAGACTCTGCCGCTTATTACAATAAATTAAAAAGTATTGCCAATGGAGATACTACCGGTTTATGGCCAATTAAAAACAAAATAGTTCCTCAGGCCGGAGCCATTTTACCTTTCAAAAGAATTGTAGCGTATTATGGTAACCTGTACTCTAAAAAAATGGGGATTTTGGGCGAAGTTCCACCAAAAGAATTATGGAGAAGATTAAACATAGAACTTGCTGCCTGGAGAAAAGCCGATCCTGCAACTCCGGTTCAACCGGCTATTCACTACATTGCCATCGTTGCTTCGGGCTCACCATTGAAAGATGGAAAATACCGGACACGTATGCCGGAACATCAAATAGATTCAGCATTAGCGATTGCCAAAATGGGAAATGCCATTGTATTCCTCGATATTCAGGTATCGTTGAGCAATGTACAAACTGAAGTTCCTACCTTGGAAAAATACCTAAAAATGCCGAATGTTCATTTAGGTATTGACCCTGAATTTTCGATGAAGGACGGTAGCAAACCCGGCAAACGAATTGGTACAATGGATGCTACGGACGTGAACTTCTGTTCTGACTACCTGGCCAAACTTGTTCAAAAGAATAATCTTACACCAAAAATTCTTATCGTACATCGTTTCACACAAGGTATGCTCAGAAACTATAAGAATATCAAACTACATCCCGAAGTTCAGATAGTTATAAACATGGACGGCTGGGGCGAACCAACCTTGAAACACAGCACCTATAAGCTGTATATCTACAAAGAGCCGGTTCAGTTCACAGGATTCAAACTATTCTACAAAAATGATTTGAAAAAAGCGCCAAATCGTATGTTGACGCCTGCTGATCTTATGAAGCTGAAACCACAGCCAATTTATATTCAATACCAATAATAAAATCACTTTTACTCCCACAGCTCTTGCCGAAAACATTATCGACAAGAACTGTGGGAGTTTTTTTATAATTGACAGCATGACTCAGGAAAACATCATTCAACAAACCATAGAATTTGTAAAACAAACCCTTGCCGATGCAGAAGGTGGTCACGACTGGTGGCACATTCATCGCGTGTGGCAACTGTCGAAACACATCGCCGCATCAGAAAACGCCTCCACTTTTGTGGTAGAGCTTGGTGCTTTGTTGCACGACATTGCCGATTCGAAGTTTAACGATGGTGACGAAGAACTTGGTCCACAAAAAGCCAGGGAATTTTTGGCGTCGTTACAGGTAGAAACAGCTGTAATACAGCACGTAGTGGATATTATTGAAAACATATCGTTCAAAGGCGGCAAAGAAGCTCAAAAGTTCAAATCTACTGAACTGGATATAGTGCAGGATGCCGACCGGTTGGATGCGCTGGGAGCTATTGGCATTGCCCGCACCTTCAATTACGGTGGGTTCAAAAACAGGGAGCTCTACAATCCCAACATCGCACCAAACCTGCACATGACCAAAGAGGAATACAAAAACAGCACTGCTCCTACACTAAATCATTTTTACGAAAAACTACTATTATTGAAAAACAGAATGAACACCGTCACCGGAAAGCAAATGGCCGAACATCGCCACAGGTTTATGGAAACATACCTGGACGAGTTTTACAAAGAGTGGAACGGTGAGGTTTAATGAGGTTTTGGGATGGAGTCACAGATAATTTTAGAAAAATAAGTATCTTAGCACGCTGATTGGGGATTACAACCAGCTTTATCAACCATTTTTATTCTTTTACTACCATGAGTAATATGCAAAATCAAATGAATGAGTTGCTCGAAAGGCTGAACTCATTGACACGCAAACAAGAGCTCTTTGGACGCGAAATAAATGAATTGCGCGAAGAGATAAAGAAACTGGCCATAACTATCAGGCTTACAGTACCGAATGATGAAGTGGAAGAACCGGTTTCGAAAACCCATGAAACAAAAGCCGAAGCACCACAACGATTGGTAATCAGCTCAAAACCTATCCAACCACAAGCTCCTGTAACACGTAGCGCACCTACCTACAAAACAGACAGACCGGCAAAACCCATCAAGATAAAAACAAACATCGAAGCGCTAATTGGCGAAAACATCATCAGTAAGCTCGGTATTATCATTCTGATACTCGGTGTGGGCATTGGTACAAAATACGCTATCGACCATCAACTGATCAGTCCGCTGACGCGCATCATCATGGGCTATCTGGTAGGCTTAGGCTTGCTCGGATTTGCCATTAAACTGAAGAAGAAATACGATAATTTCAGTGCTGTATTGCTCAGTGGTGCTATGGCTATTATGTATTTTATCACCTTTGCCGCCTACAATTTCTTTGCACTTATTCCGCAAACGCTAACTTTTGCGCTTATGGTTGTATTCACCATTTTCACGGTCGTCGCGGCATTGAACTACAACAAACAGGTCATTGCACATATTGGATTGGTGGGCGCTTATGCGGTACCGTTCCTGCTTAGCGACGGTTCGGGTAAAGTATTGATTCTCTTTAGCTACATGGCCATTATCAACATTGGCATACTGGCTATCGCATTTCGCAAAAACTGGAAACCACTCAATTATGTGGCTTTTGCACTGACATGGTTGATTTTCAGTTCGTGGTACTCCGACAGTTTCAGGGCCAGTCTTCATTTCAACGTTGCTGCTACCTTTCTGCTGGTATTTTTCCTTACTTTCTACCTTACTTTTCTGGCCTATAAACTTATCCAGAAAGAGAAATTCGACTTTATTGATGTTATCCTTATTCTGGCTAATTCATTTGTGTTTTTTGGGATTGGATATGCCATCTTAGACCAGTACCAAACCGGAAGCCAACTGCTTGGATTGTTTACGCTTGGAAATGCGATCGTTCACTTTGCGGTAAGTACTCTTATTCACAAACAAAAATTGGGCGACCGAAATCTATTCTATCTAATCAGCGGCTTAGTATTAGTATTTATTGCCATTGCCATCCCGGTTCAGTTGGATGGAAATTGGGTTACACTCTTATGGGCGGGTCAGGCTGCCTTGCTGTTCTGGATTGGACGCACCAAAAAGGTGGACGTATATGAAGGTCTGTCGTATGCTTTGATGGCTTTGGCCTTTTTGAGCTTGTTCTGGGATTGGATGGTAAGCAACAACAGCGTTGAATCTCACACAATAATTCCGTTTATCAATGTTCAGTTCCTTTCGTCAATATTCCTGATTGCTGCTTTTGCATTTATTTTGAAGTTGAATGAAAACCCCGCATATCCGTCGGTTTTAACAAAATATGACAGTACGCTGCGCCCATTGTCTATCGTTCTTTCGGCCGTTGTGCTGCTGACCGTTTACATGACTTTCTTCCTCGAAATTGGTAAAATCTTCGATCAGGCTTACCTCTGTTCGGCTGTTTTACAGCATTCTGAGGGTTATAGTTACAGCATACATAATCAGGATATTATGTCGTTCAAAGCTTGTTGGTTGATAAACTATTCGCTATTGTTTACGTCCATGCTCAGTTATATCAATTTCAGATTTATCAAAAATGATTTACTCACACGTATCACCAGAATAATTAGTATGACGGTGATAGCTGCCTTTCTGATTGTTGGCCTGTTTTCGATAAGCGAATTGCGCGAACATTACCTCAAACCAATCGAACCAAATTACTACAGCGTCTCATTAATCCATATTATTATACGGTATATTTCGCTCGCTTTTGTAGGTCTCACATTCCTGACCAACAGTTTATACCTGAAAACAAATTCTACCCGAAAAATACTCCCCGTATTGTTGCATGTGAGTATACTTTGGATATTGACCAGCGAACTGATCAGTTGGATGGACATTGCCGGCTATCACGATTCGTATAAACTCGGCATCACCATACTTTGGGGAGTTTACTCGGTGCTGATGATTATGCTCGGCATTTGGAAACAGAACAAAAACCTGCGCATCATGGCCATTGTGCTGTTTGGCATTACACTGGCCAAACTTTTCCTTTACGATATTGCTTCGCTCGATACCATTTCCAAAACCATCGTGCTCGTTTCGTTGGGTATATTGCTACTTGTAATTTCATTTTTGTACAATAAATACAAACGTCTTATTTTCAGCGAAGATGAAAACTAAAGCCATCATAATCCTTTTATTAGTTGCCTGTAGCTACTCGTTTGCACAAATGAGGAGCTACACCTATAAGCGCGAAATTAAAGGCATAAAAGGTCAATGGAACAGTGTTGAATTGCCAGACGATGTGTACGGAAAAGTAAATGCAACTCTTACTGACATTCGCATATTTGGAATCACTTCGAATAACGACACCGTAGAGGCGCCTTATTTTCAATCTCGCGAAGCGGTTACTTTTCATCAAGTGGGCGTCAGCTACCAACCCATTAACCAAACCAAAAACGAGAATGGCTATTATTTTAGCTTTGCCACAACAGGCAAAAGTTCAGTCAACCAAATACTCCTGAACTTCGAACAAACCAATTACGATTGGCGTGTGAAGCTCGAAGGAAGTCAGGACCAAAACGAATGGTTTAGCATTGTAGACAATTATCGCATCCTGTCCATCAAAAATGGTCTGACCAATTATCAGTTCAACAAAATTGTGTTTCAGGAAACAGTATATACTTACTACCGCATTTGTATTCGTGCCAACGAACAACCGCGATTGAAATCGGCCAACATAGAATGGTACGGTCCCCATCACAGCATATTAAACCCCAACGAAACCTGCAAGTTGAAAACCCGCTCGATTAAGAAGCTCCTGGTTACACAGGACAAAAGGCGTAAGGAAACTATCGTCGACATCGATTTGGGTTTATCGGTACCCGTTGGTCAATTGAAAATAGGCGTTCGCGACACGCTGGATTATTACCGCCCCATTGTGCTGGAATTCCTGACTGACAGTTTCAAAACCGAGAAAAGCTGGTATTACAACTATAGTCCATTAACAACTGCATCCACCCTCAACTCCATCGAAAAACATGAGTTTACTTTTGGCGAATGCGTTACAAACAAGCTGCGAATAACCATATCCAACAACGACAATCAACCCCTCGAGCTTCACTCATTCGTTGTTTCGGGGCACAATAGCCTATTGATAGCGCGCATAACCAAACCTGCAACCTATTACTTGTGTTATGGCAAAACCGACGGCGAAAAACCCAATTATGACCTCATTGAAATCAGTCGCAACATACAACAACTGAATAATGTAACGCTGGACAACGAACAATTTGTGGATACAAACAGACCATCGGTTTCCGAACCTCTGTTTACAAACAAAGTATGGCTATGGGGACTAATGGCAGTGATTATTTTAGTTTTGGGATGGTTTACTTTTAGAATGATGAAGAAATAATTTGTTTAGATAAAGCATACCTTTTAATTATTCAACGAAGGCACTTTTTTATAATAAAGTCAATATCTTCAATCAATTTTACCGGGTCATTCGGTTGTCCATTAATAGCCAGTGAGAGTTTTCCATTTTTTAATCTGATACTGGATATTTTATGGCTTAGCACAACACTCATCCAAGTTTCTATAAATTCATAGTTACGAACATCTTTAGTCCAAATAAAATAGGGTTTTGGTATCCAATTTTTAATCTCCTGCCTGCAGAATAACCTCAAGATTGAACACCTACCAATTTTCAATTTAAAAGTTGGATTAATTCCCTTTATAAACATATTAACACCCGCATATTCATTTGCATCAACGGCTACTACTACCCCATTCTGAGTCGTTTGATATTTAGTATAATGTAATGTGAAATTTAAACTATTTCTTACAAACACACTTTCTAGCTCATATCCATAGCAATTACAATTGCCCGAAATAGCAGCAGATATGGCAGCCAAACTTACCTCGATATGCTTGCAAAATTCTTTGTTAGCACTAAAAAAAGAGGAGTCTGCAATTTCGTATTCTATCATTGTACAATTTGTTGTTTCTTCACAGTCCAAAATTAGCAAATACATTTCGGTTAATGATAAATAGCCAACATTATTTAACAACATAACATTATCTAATATATTCGCATTATTTAACATTCATCCAACTTTTTGCTATAAATTCATTGTCCAGTTCAATAGTAAATAGTAAATTTGTGCATTGTAAATCCAACATCTATGAATTCCTTTCTGTACCGCATTGCCGAAACCTATTATTCCGCTCAAAAGGAATCCATCAGCAATTTTAGTTTCGTTTTTCCCAATCGGCGTGCTGGCTTGTTTTTTCAGCGATACCTTGCTTCCATTGCCCAAAAGCCCATATTCTCGCCTGAGATTCTGACTATCAACGAATGTTTTGCTATGGCTTCGCAATGGCAAAATGCCGACCGACTCAGCAATTTATTCCGCCTGTACCGTATATATAAGCAACAAAGTGGTAGCGATGAGTCCTTCGATTCATTTGTGTTCTGGGGCGAAATGCTGCTGTCCGATTTCGACGACGTGGATAAATACCGTGTGGATGCCAAACAGCTGTTTACTAACATTACCGAACTGAAACAAATCGATCAACTGTTCAACGTTTTTTCTGAGAAACAGGTAGAAGCCATTCGCCAGTTTTGGAGCAACTTTGTGCCCGTAACCGAAGGCAAAACGCAGGAAGATTTTGTGGCAACATGGAAAATACTTCTTCCCGTATATGAGCAATTTCGTGCAGAACTATTGGCCGAGAATACCGCCACCGATGGCATGATTTGTCGTGATGTAGCCGACCGACTGCACGCTAAAGAGGATGTTCCGGAATTTATCGAAAAACAATTTGTATTTGTTGGGTTCAATGCGCTCAATCCTTGCGAACGCACCCTGATGGCCGAACTTCAAAAGCGCAATCAAGCCGATTTTTACTGGGACTACGACGCAGCCGAGCTTCGAGATGCCGACAATCAGGCTTCGCGCTTTTATGCCGAGAACCTCCATATTTTTCCGTCGAAATATCCGTTGGAATCCATCGTGGAAACGTTGGACGAAAAGGAGATTGAACTCATTGCTGTTCCTTCGGCCGTTGGGCAAACAAAACAGGTGTATTCTATCCTGAATAAATTGTACCCGAAAAAAAGTAGCGATGCAAATATTCCAGAAGAACTATCAACTATCAACTATCAACTATCAACTTCCTGGATAAACACTGCCATAGTGCTACCCGACGAAAGTTTGCTCGTTCCCCTACTCCATTCGCTGCCTCAGCAAATTGGTAAGGTGAACGTGACGATGGGATTTCCGCTAAAATCTACACCTGTTTCAGGACTTATTGAGCATATTTTTGAATTGCAACGACGCATGCGCGTTTCGGGTGACCGAATCTCATTTTACCACCAAACAGTAGCGAATATACTCAATCACCAATATATTTCGTTGCTGTGCGGTGTTGAAGCCAACCGCCTGACTCACAAAATGGCCGAGAACAACTGGATTTATATTGATGCACATGAGCTGAACAAAAACGAATTGCTGGCTACCATCTTTGTTCCGCAAACCAACACGCAAAACTTTCTGCCGTACCTATTGCAGATTCTACGCAGTTTGCAAAATGGTTGGCAGCAAGCTTCTGACGACGGACACAACTACCAACTGGAATGTGACTTTCTGTACCAATATTATGTCACCATAAATCGCATGTCCGACATTTTGAAGGCTAAACCCACGGAAGTAGACATGAACATGGATACCCTGGTGCGTCTAACCCGCCAACTTACAGCCGGCATCACCATTCCGTTTGTGGGTGAACCGCTCGACGGACTGCAAATAATGGGCGTATTGGAAACTCGCGGATTAGACTTTGAAAACCTGATCATTACATCATTCAACGAAGGTATTTTTCCTGCAAAAAGCAGCGCGAATAGCTTTATACCGTACAACCTGCGTCGGGGATTCGAACTGCCAACCACCGAACATCAGGATGCCATTACGGCTTATAATTTTTACCGCCTGATACATCGAGCCAAACGCATTTACTTCCTGTACGATTCGCGCACCGAAGGTATGCAAACCGGCGAGGTGAGTCGGTTTATGCACCAACTATACTATCATTATGGTGTAGAAGCAAAAAAGAAAAGCATTTCGTTCGATATTGGCTTTGGCAATGCACAAGCCATTCAAGTGGATAAAACATCGGCTGTAATGGAAAAAGTACTTCGATTCGCCGCTACTGACGGTCTATCACTTTCAGCAAGTTCCATAAATACCTATATCGACTGTCCTCTACAGTTTTACCTCACCAAAGTGGAAGTAGTAGAACAAGCCGAAGAAGTGCTCGAAACAGTTGAAGCCAGCATGTTTGGTAGTCTTTTCCACAAGGTAATGGAAAATTTATACCTACCATTCAAAGGACATATCATTCAGTCGGACGATTTTGACCTGTTGATTAAAAGCACTCTGCAAATTGATAATGAAATACTACGCGCCTTCAACTCCGAATACTTTAAACGCAAACCAGGAGCGTCGTTGATTCCACTCGAAGGCAACAACCTGCTTATTGCCAGTGTGCTTCGCAAATACATTTTGCAGGTATTGAAAGTGGATAAAAAGCATGCACCTTTCCGCTATATAAGTTCTGAGGAGCGTTGCAGTCTTCAATATCCTATTCAGAATGGTGCCATAAACGTGAATCTCAAAGGCTTTATCGACCGCATTGACGAGAAAGAAGGTCGTTTGCGCATTCTCGATTACAAAACCGGTACCGGAAAGCTCGAATTCAAAAACCTCGACGAAGTATTTGAGCACAACAAAGACAATCGTCCAAAATTCGTATTGCAGACCTTCCTGTATGGTATTTTCTACAAAGAAAAAGCAGCTGGAAAAACCATTACACCGGGTATTTATTATATCCGTGACGTATTTAAGGACGAGTTCGACACAGAATTGACCGACAAAGAATCAAAAGAAAAAGTAACCGATTTCGAACCCTACGAAAATGATTTCAGAGAGCACCTAACAAGCTGCCTCGAAGAAATTTTCAATCCAGAAATCCCTTTCTCGCAAACTACAAACGTAAAAATATGCCAGTATTGTCCGTATGTTGGCGTTTGTAATCGGTAAAATAATCAAACATCAATCTTTTCCAATGTTTAAAACGTTGGAAAAGATATAAACCACCTAATTATGCCATTAGAAATTGAAAGAAAATTCCTTGTCAAAGGAGAATACAAACATCTTGCAGCAAAAAGTTATCGCATTGCTCAAGGTTATCTGTGCACTACTTCAGGTAGGACTGTGCGCATTCGTATCAAAGGTGAAAAAGGTTACATCACAATAAAAGGGAGAAGAAGTGAATCAGGACTTAGCCGCTATGAATGGGAAAAAGAAATCCCGTTGAACGAAGCTAAGGAGTTACTTTTGCTCTGCAAACCGGGCATTATCGACAAAACCCGTTACGAAGTTATCTTTGAAGGGCAAACCTATGAGGTAGATGAATTTTATGGCGAGAACGAAGGTTTAACGGTTGCCGAGTTGGAGATGGAATCAGAGGACACAATCTACTCAAAACCAGACTGGTTGGGCGAAGAAGTGACCCAACAAAAGTGCTATAATAATTCTTTTCTCACCAAACTCCCATTTACGAAATGGGAACATTAACCAACTATTTAGAGCATCAAAACGTTTTTATGTCGGAAATATGTTTGCACAAACTTAAAGTTCAACGACACTTTTTATCCCATTATTTATAATTTCATCCCTGATACAGGTCTTTTATACCAATTATAGACATTATCAGCTCATAAATTTGGATAGTAGTATAGAAAGATCGTTACTTTGCAATTGAGATTCAATATCTAATTATCATAAAAAACACGAATAAGATATTTAATACGCCATAGTAATTAAACTTCATAAAGTAAAGAAATAATTGTTTTAAAACAGCTAATAAGAATATTTTTTTACTTCGATTTTAATTACATTTGCGTGTCAATTTTTAAATTAAAACATAATGGCAAAAATTAAAGGTGCGGTAGTAATAAACGTTGAACGTTGCAAAGGCTGCAATTTATGTGTAGTCGCTTGTCCATCAGCTGTACTAGCGCTTAATAAAGAAGCAAATTCCAAAGGATACAATTACAGTGCAATGGTTAATCCTGACTCATGTGTGGGCTGTGCTGCCTGTGCGTATGTTTGTCCGGATGCATGTATTACTGTGTATAAAGTACGTGTTTAAAGTAGCTTAGCTTACGATTTAAAACTAAAAACAATGAACGATTCAAAAAAACAAAATATGGAAGAGGTAAGACTCATGAAGGGAAATGAGGCGATAGCTCATGCTGCCATTCGTTGTGGATGCGACGGCTATTTTGGCTACCCTATTACTCCTCAATCTGAAATAATGGAAACGCTGATGGAAGAAGAGCCATGGAACACCACCGGAATGGTAGTACTACAGGCCGAAAGTGAAACAGCGTCTATCAATATGGTGTATGGAGCTGCCGGTTGTGGCAAAAAATCTATGACCAGCTCTTCAAGTCCGGGTGTAAGTTTAATGCAAGAAGGTATTTCATACCTGGCAGGCGCTGAACTTCCAGCTGTAGTGGTAAATGTAATGCGTGGTGGCCCGGGTTTGGGAACCATTCAACCTAGTCAGGCCGACTATTTCCAAACAGTAAAAGGTGGCGGACATGGCGATTATAAAATGATAACACTAGCTCCTGGTTCTGTACAGGAAATGGCTGACCATACCGTATTGGCTTTCGATTTAGCATTTAAATATCGTGTTACATCAATGGTATTAGCCGATGGAATTATTGGACAAATGATGGAAAAAGTGGTACTTCCACCATTCCAACCACGTATGACTGAAGCAGAAATTGCAGAAAAATGCCCTTGGGCAACTCTTGGTAAACCAGCTAGTCGTCAACCAAATGTAATTACCTCATTGGCGTTGTTGGCCGAAGAAATGGAAGCCATCAACCTTCGCTTACAAGCCCGTTATCGTGAAATTGAAAAGAACGAAGTGCTTTACGAAGAATTCCAATGCGACGATGCTGAATACCTGATTGTAGCTTTCGGAATCATGGCTCGTATTGGTCAAAAAGCTGTGGAACTGGCACGTCAGGAAGGTTTAAAAGTTGGTTTACTTCGTCCTATAACACTTTACCCTTTCCCAATAGACCGTGTTTGTCATTTTTCACACACAACTAAAGGAATGCTTTCGGTAGAACTTAATGCAGGACAAATGGTTGAGGACGTAAAATTAGCATCTTGTGGTCGCATTCCGGTTGAACATTTCGGACGTTTGGGCGG
>Ga0302215_10001443_pt1 | contig 17036 bp, 19 predicted proteins | sample II_Fen_N3_1_FD_194580 | JGI IMG/M metagenome (GOLD analysis project Ga0302215, IMG submission 194580) | Peat permafrost microbial communities from Stordalen Mire near Abisko, Sweden - II_Fen_N3_1 | ecosystem: Environmental > Terrestrial > Soil > Wetlands > Permafrost | place: Sweden: Abisko...
AACTTCTTTCGGTTGAAGAGAGGAAAATTGCTGTAAATATATCGAAGATTTTGAAAAAAAGTCTTACCTTTGCAGCCAATAATTCAGTGGAGACTACTCAGAAGTTTGTCGTTGAAACTATAAATGCTATAGAGGGACTCGAGGTACAGTATTATCAGATCGTTGACGGCAATTCACTGCAACCTGTTGAAAAATGGGATAGTAGTGGCTATATAGTTGGATGTATAACTGTTTTCTGTGGAAAGACTCCTATTCGTTTGATAGATAACATTAAATATACGGAATAAAAATAGATAATTTCTATGATGATAGAAGTATTAAAGTCTAAACTGCATTGTGTTAGGGTGACGGAAGCCAACCTTAATTACATGGGCAGTATTACGATTGACGAAGATTTAATGGATGCTGCCGACTTGATTGCCGGTGAGAAAGTTCAAATTGTAGACAATAACAACGGCGAACGTTTCGAAACTTACATTATAAAAGGTGAAAGCGGTTCTGGCTGTATATGCCTTAATGGTGCAGCAGCGCGTAAGGTGCAAGTTGATGATGTGATAATTATTATAGCTTATGCTCTTATGGATTTTGAGGAGGCCAAGAAATACAAACCTTTAGTCGTCTTTCCTGAAAACAACAAAATAGTTAAATAAAATAAAAATCCCCGGTTGGATCATCAACCGGGGATTTTTATTTTGTCAGTTCTCTTTTTTATTATTCAAAAGCAACAAGAACTGTGCCTTCCATAACACTGTCTCCTTCCTTTACGAGGATTGCACTTACTGTTCCGTCTTTTTCGGCCGTAAGGTTGTTAGCCATCTTCATGGCCTCTAAGACAACCACAGTCTCACCTTTCTTTACGGCCTGACCTACTGCAACGCATACCTTAACGAGGAGTCCCGGTAGTGGGGCTTTTATTGCATTATTGGTATTCACGTTGTTTGTGGCAGATGGTGATGATACAGAAGCAGAAGTTGGTGCAACTGTTACAGGACGGACAACGACCTTCTTTTTTTCAGGTTCTGGTTCTTTCTCCATCTCAACCTTGTAATCTTCACCGTTCACAGTGATGTTGGCAATATCATTTTCAATGTCACCTATTGCAACCTTGTATTCTTTGCCATTAATGATATATTTGTAATCTTTCATTTTAATGTCTTTATTGGATAAATTCTCATTACGGGCGTTTTGTCATCATCTGGATGTGACTGTTCCACTGAGTCTGAACCGGCTTGATTGTAATTATATTCGATTCTTTGTCGTGGACATTGTTTCCCTTGTATTCGTGCAGTGCCATTGCGATGGCTGCATATACTTCGTTATTTACCTTACTCATTATTTAATAATTAAAGTGGAATATTTCCATGTTTCTTTGCTGGTAGTGACTGCTTCTTAGTTGCTAGTTGTGCCAATGCACGGCAAATACGGAAACGTGTATTTCGCGGTTCGATGATATCGTCTATATAGCCATATTTTGCTGCCTGATAAGGATTCGCAAACATTTCAGTGTATTCCTCTTCTTTCTGTGCAAGGAATTCTTTTGGATTTTCCTGTGTTTTAGCCTCTCTTGCACTAAGCACTGCGACAGCACCGGATGCCCCCATAACTGCGATCTCCGCTGATGGCCAAGCATAATTAAGGTCAGCACGCAACTGCTTGCAACCCATAACGATATGACTACCACCGTAACTCTTACGCAGTGTGATAGTAACTTTAGGAACAGTAGCCTCACCATAAGCATAGAGAAGTTTTGCTCCATGTAGGATGACGGCATTGTATTCTTGGCCTGTACCTGGAAGGAATCCTGGAACGTCAACAAGAGAAACTATTGGAATATTAAAAGCATCACAAAAACGAACAAATCGTGCGCCTTTGCGGCTTGAGTTGCAGTCCAGTACACCTGCATAGCAAGCAGGCTGGTTGGCTACTATACCAACGCTCTGACCATTGAAACGTGCAAAACCTATAATGATGTTCTTTGCAAACTTAGGCTGAACCTCGAAGAAATCTCCGTTGTCAACAATAGAACTGATGACGTTATACATGTCATAAGCCTTGTTAGGATCCTCTGGGATGATTTCGTTAAGATAGTCATCCATACGAGCGATAGGGTCGTTACATTCCTTACGTGGAGCTTCTTCCATGTTGTTTGACGGAATATAGCTTAACAGTGTTTTTATCATCTGCATAGCTTCTTCCTCTGTTGATGCAGTGAAATGAGTAACACCGCTCTTTGTAGCGTGAACACTTGCACCGCCAAGATTTTCTTGATCAATATCCTCACCGGTAACGGTCTTAACCACCTTAGGGCCTGTAAGGAACATGTAACTGGTGTTTTCCATCATGAGGGTGAAATCGGTTAGCGCTGGTGAATAAACAGCACCACCTGCACATGGACCGAAGATTCCTGAAATTTGAGGGATAACACCGCTTGCGAGGATGTTACGCTCGAAAATTTCACCGAAGCCGGCAAGAGCGCAGATACCTTCCTGAATACGTGCACCACCTGAATCATTGATTCCGATACATGGAGCACCCATCTTGACTGCTTCATCCATTACTTTACATATCTTCTGAGCCATTGTCTCTGATAGAGACCCTCCGTTTACTGTGAAATCCTGTGCAAAAACATAAACAAGACGCCCGTCGATTGTTCCGCTACCGGTTACAACGCCATCGCCGAGATACTGTTTCTTCTCCATACCGAAGTTTGTACAACGGTGAAGTTTGAACATATCCATCTCTTCAAAGCTACCCTCGTCGAGCAGCATGTCGATACGTTCGCGTGCTGTGTATTTTCCGCGTTCGTGCTGTTTTTGAATGGCTTTTTCGCCACCGCCTAAACGGGCTTGTTCGCGTTTTGCGATAAGCTCTTTGATCTTTTCTATTTGTTTACTCATAATCTTTATTTATTATGTGACTATCTATCTTTCGTTACAGCAAATAAGGAGGCTTTGACACCTCCTTACTGTTATTGTTTTAGTGTTCACAGAGCTCTGTAAGTATACCCTGAGTCGATTTTGGATGCAAGAATGCTATGTTTAGATTCTCAGCACCTTTTCTTGGCGCTTTATCTATAACACGTACACCTTTTTCGTCGCATTCGACAAGTGCATTTGCAACTCCGTCTTCAATGCAGAATGCTACGTGATGAACACCATGGTTACCTTTGTCAAGCCACTTCTGTATCGTGCTTTCCGGTGATGTCGGCTCTAGTAATTCAAATTTTACTTCGCCACATTTCAAAAAGGCTGTCTTGACCTTCTGATCGGCTACTTCTTCAATGTTGTAACACTTCAGTCCCAATACGTTTTCAAAGTAAGGGAGTGCTTCTTCAATACTTGGTACTGCTATTCCCAAATGTTCAATGTGTGAAATCTTCATTTTTCTTTGTGATATTAAAAGGTCTGCAAAGGTAATTATTTTCTTTGGATTCACGAAATAAAAGCAGATAAAATAGAGAGCGTTGATGGGATTATTTACTATCTTCTGTGTCAATTACTCTTATAATCAGATTATTCTCGTCCATCGATTGACAAACGTGGACAAATATTTAACAGTGACACCGAATATCTTGTAAATTAGTGTTAGAATTCAAATCTTACTCTCGCGTTAATCTGTCTGCCTGTAAGATAATTAGGTACGGCATATTGATTCTTGTTGACATCGGTAATCCAGTAGTAGGAGTTTACATTATCAATTCCGAACAGATTGAGCACGTCCATTCCAAGCCAGATATTCTTGAACGGTGTGTTTTTCTTTCTGTCTTCATTGTTCAGGAGTCGGTAACTCATTCCTATATCGGCACGGCGGTATGCCGGTGCTCTGAATGTTTGATATTCTATGCCTGTATGAGGTGGACCGAATGGAAGTCCGTCGGCATAACTTAGTTTTAGGCTCATTGTCCATCGGTCTGTTCCTGGAAAATAATCGCTTAAGAACAGGTTTATGGCATAACGTTGGTCGGTAGGCATAGGTATCCACTGTCCGTTGAGCTTCTCTTTAGTTCTCATCAGCGAAAGGCTGATCCAAGAATCTGTACCGGGAACAAACTCACCGTATAATTTCATATCCAGTCCTGCAGCATAGCCATCCGATAGATTCTTTCCATAATATACAATCTTCACATTGCTTACATTATATGGAATAATGTTTGATAGTGCTTTATAATAAGCCTCGGCTGTAAATTTATAAGGACGGTTGTTCATCTTGAATTTGTAATCCATCGCTGCTAAGAAATGTATCGAGCGTTGACTTTTGATATTTTTGTTCAGAGTCACATAGGTAATGCCATTAATGGTGGTTGTGTCGCGTAATTCTTTATAAAAAGGTGTCTGATAGTACAGGCCTGTTGCAAATCTGAATGTAAAGTTCTGATTGAATGCCGGTATTATACCTAGAGAAATACGAGGACTGAATAGGCTCTCCTTATTGAAATCCCAGTGGGTAAACCGTACACCGTAGTTTAGTGTATAGAATGTTTCACCACCTTTGAATTTATATGTGTCCTGAATATAGCTTTCAAATCGTTTGGAGTCGAGTGTGTTATTTGATGACATGGTATAAATAAGATTCAACGCATCAGAACTATGTGGAAGTGAGTATCCGCTGGAATCTCTCATTTCGTACTCTTTACTTTTTTCCTCCACATGTTCAAACTTATATGTCATTGCGGCCTGAATATGGTGCGCTTTCATTTTGTGGTCGAGCATTAGTTTAAAATTTGTGACATTGCTCGTGAGATAGTTGCGCGCATGTTCCATATAAGTTCCTACTCCTAGATTATCGTTTGTCTCTGTCTGATTAAGCCAGTATTCACCTTGGATGTCGTAAGTCTCTTGTTCTTTTGTGTTGAAGGCAGAAGTGAGTAACGACAGAGATGTATTATCATTTAGGTGGCGAGTAATGTTAAGCGTTCCGAAGTAAGTGCGGAAAAGATCCTTTTCCTGGCCGTCAAAATATACTTTGAATTCTTTGACATTCTCGAGCGTGCCAAATTTTGTTTCACGATCCACCGGCTTAAAGTTATAATGGTTTTCGGATATATTTCCGATGAAATCCACAGTCCACAATTTATTTGGTGTCCAACTCATATATGTTTGGTAGTCGAGAAATGACGGATCATATTCGCCGTTAGTATCCAGGGAGCCCAAAAGATATTTGTTGGTTTTATACCTTATGCCGTTGCTCATCGAAAAATTTTTGTTTGAGAATCCCACGTACCCACTCCCCCCTAAAAGACTTCCTGCTACAGTCGCTTCAAAGTTTTTTGGACGTTTGTAGGTTATATCTAGTGCAGATGACATCTTGTCCCCGTATTTTGCTTCGAATCCCCCTGCTGAAAATCCTATTGACTCCACCATGTCGGGATTAATAATACTTAAACCTTCCTGTTGTCCGCTGCGGATGAGTAGAGGACGGTATATTTCCACATTATTAATATAAACACTGTTTTCGTCGAAACTGCCTCCTCGCACATTATATTGAGAAGAAAGTTCGTTATGTGTTGAAACTCCAGCCTGAGTAGCAATAAGTTCTTCTACTCCGTTGCCGTTAACGGATGGCATGTTCTTTGTGTCTTTGACGTCAAGATGTTGTGTCTGATCTGTCTGTCTTTTTATTTCAGTTACCACCACTTCGCCTAACTCGTAGTCCGGTAGCATTATCTGCAGTGTTATAATACCCTTCGGATTCTTCAAAACTCGTTTCCTCGTTTGATAACCAATCATGGAGAATCTAACCACTACGCTGTCTGTTGATTTCAATGTTATGCTAAAGTGTCCCTTGAGGTTAGTCATAGTGCCGGCTTTCTGGCTCTCTACGTATACGGAAGCAAGTTCTATCGGGGCTTGTTTATCGTCAATGACGGTACCTTGCAGGGTAAATGATTCTGCAAATACCTGAGAGCCGAAACATAGAATCATGGCGATAATCGCGAAAATACGAATTTTTTTCATACTAACATATAACGAGTTTTTTGTAAGATTATTGCTTTCCCATTTTTTATATAGTTTTGTGACCCGGTATTGTTGTAAATAATTTGGTTATACATAATATTATAATTACATTTGCTGCAAAATCATAAGAATGACTAAAATCATATTGGCAATAGATTCTTTTAAAGGCTGTTTGACTTCATCAGAGGTTGAAGTGGCTGTGGACAGAGCTATTCGTATGAAACATAAGTCGTATGAAATATTGCAGATTCCTGTTTCTGATGGTGGCGAGGGAATGCTTGAAGCTTTCTGTTATGCTTTAAATGGAAAGGTAAAAAAGGTAGATGTTCATGATCCGTTGATACGATTGATACCGTCTTCTTATGGAATATCGTCAGATAATAATACGGCTATTATTGAGATGGCTAAAGCCAGCGGACTGACTCTTCTTGATAAAACAGAATTGAATCCAATGCTTACAACATCTTATGGAACAGGCGAATTAATTGCCGACGCAATCCTTCATGGATGTCGTAATTTTATTATTGGTTTAGGTGGAAGTGCTACTTGTGATGGTGGAACCGGTATGATGCAGGCACTCGGTGTGAGTTTTTTTGATTCAGACAATAATGAATTGATATATGGTGGAGCGATATTGGCTGATATTAAAAAGTTAGATATATCCCATATAAATCCTTTATTGTCAGAGTGTACATTTACGATAGCTGCAGATGTCTTTAATCCACTTTGTGGAGAAATGGGGGCCGCAAAGGTCTTTGCTCCACAAAAAGGTGCTACAGCACAGATGGTGGATCTTCTGGAAGATGGGTTGCGTAATTATTCCGATGTCATTAAGAGGTTTCTGCATACGGATGTTAACATCGTCTCGGCAGGGGCTGCGGGAGGTTTGGGGGCTTCACTCATTGGCTTTATGAATGCAAAGGTTTGTTCAGGAACAGAGTACCTTCTAAAATTATCGGATTTCGATAATCTGTTATCGGATTCAGATATCGTAATCACAGGTGAGGGCATGGCTGATTGTCAAACGCTCATGGGGAAGTTACCTTTCGGCATTTTGCAGGCGGCAAAACATCAGAATAAACCTGTATATCTTATTGCAGGTAAAGTAGAAAATACTCATGAACTCTTAAATGCAGGATACGCTAAGATCGTCGCTGTTACACCGGAAGGTATGCCTCTAACCCAAGCCATGAGAAAAGATGTGGCTGTCAATAATATAATAAAATCTGTGGCTCAATTGATTTAATTGGCTTTTATCTATAAAACCAGGATAATAAGCTATTCATCCATCCAATACTGAATCTGAACCATCGATTTGTACTCACAGGCTTTCCACCGAACTTGAGTATGAATTCTCGATAATGGTTTTTGCGGAATGGAAGACCTACGTCAAGAAAATATATATGAGGGCATCCCTTATCAGAAGCATATTTTATGGATTCCCACAATGACAGAATCTCGGGGTGTAGATATGGATAGCTCTTCTTGCGGTACGCTAAAAACCAAAGATAGGCATTTCCGTTGCTATAAGTGCAGATGGCTGTACCGATAACTTTACCTTTATATTTAGTGACGAACATGTTTCCATTGTCATTCTTGCTTATCAGATACAGAAACTTCTCCGGTGGGCAATAATGTCGTATTTTTATTTTGTAAAATCGTCTTAAAAGTTGAATACAGGCTTCTCGATCTTCATCTGATTCGACTGCTGTCGTAGTTACGCCACTTTCATAAGCATTTTTGATTCTTTTAAGAGTTTTTTTATCAAGGCGTTCTTCTGGCGTATGGCTGTGTAGTGAGTTATGTATCTCCATCCAATGTATGGGGAAGTAATTGCATTTACGGAAATATTTATAGCCAAACATTTTGTTGCTGAGATCGCTAAATTCTATATATAGGCATCTCAACTGTAATTTGCTGGTTAGTCTCGTGAGCATCTTAACAAACAAGTCTTCACGTTTGTATTCTCCCTCAGTATAATCGCCTTCCCCGTAGATTCTGCATTGGCTATACAAGTAAGGTGGCATCCATGAACCACGGCGTCGGATAATTGCCAGCAAGTGGCATAATATTCTGTCGGCGCTATCGCTAACAACCACCATAAAAGGAAAATGCCCGGGCGTTTGTTCGTACACCTCGAAAAGTGACCTACTATGGAAAAAATCACGGTATTCCATCTCTGGCAAGTCTGTGCTGTGGTTGTAAATACTTACTTTAAGACTATTCATACCGCAAAAATAATAAATCTTTTTTAAAAAACCTATATACGTCAGATTTAAATGAAAATATTTCGCTAACTTTGCATATAGTACATCAAAATTAATTGAAAAATGAAGGAATTTAAAGAATTGATTCAGCTGCGTCGCAGTCACCGTAAGTTTACAGATGAAGAAATAAGTCCTGAGGATGTGAAACTTATCCTCCGAGCTGCACTCATGTCTCCTTCTGCAAAAGGTATTCGCGGTTGGCATTTTATCGTAGTTGATGACAAAATGACTATAAAGAAATTGTCTGATTCAAAGACCCATGGTGCAGAATTTCTTGCCGGTGTTCCTCTTGCAATTGTGATTACCGGAAATCCTGAAGAGAATGATTGCTGGATAGAAGACGGTTCTATAGCTGCAACGATGATCCAGTTACAGGTTGAAGATTTAGAGCTCGGATCCTGTTGGGCGCAGATGCGTGGGCGTGGCCTCAGTGACGGAACGGCAGCCACAGAAGTCATTCGTGGAATGTTGGATATTCCTGAGTCCCATGAGGTACTTTGTGTAATAGGCATTGGTCATAAGGCCGATGAACGTAAACCTCAGGATGAAGATAAACTCCGTTGGGAGCAGGTTCATATTAATAAATTCTAGATGAAGATCGTTTTAATTGGGGCTGGTAATCTAGCCACAAATTTGGGTAAGGCTCTTTTTTCTGCAGGGCATGATTTTATTCAGGTTTATAGCCGTACCATGGAATCTGCTTCAGCTCTGGCTACACTTGTCGGTGGTGCACCTACTACAGATATCGACAGCATTAATTATAATGCTGATGTGTATATTATTTCAGTAACAGACAGTGCATTGGCGGAACTCATTCCGAAAGTCTGTAAGGGCAGAGAGCGCAAACTCTTTTTACATACGGCGGGCAGCATGCCTGTGGATGTATTTCAAGGCATGGTCTTGCATTATGGGGTATTATATCCGATGCAGACATTCTCGAAAAATAAAGAGGTGAATTTTAGTAATATACCTTGTTTTATCGAAGCTAATGATGAGAGTGCCATGCAGAATGTAGATGCACTAGCCAGAAGTGTCAGTAATCAAGTCATGACATTGAATTCCGAGGGCCGTAGTTATCTACATCTGGCAGCAGTATTCGCATGCAATTTTACGAATCTTTGCTATCATATTTCGTCAAATATTCTAGCAAAACATAATATACCTTTTGATGTAATGCTTCCGCTTATTGACGAGACTGCGGGTAAGGCTCATGCGATGAGTCCAATAGATGCCCAGACTGGTCCTGCTGTGCGTTATGACCGTAACGTGATACGTAATCAGTCGTCTATGCTAAAGGATAATCCTTTGGTAAAAGATTTATACGAACGTATGAGTCTTTGCATACATCAGTTAGCTGTAAAGAATAAATGATTAATTACAATTTAAAGAAGATAAAAGCCATCGCTTTTGATGTTGATGGTGTTCTTAGCGTGGATACGATAACTCTCCACCCAGGAGGAGAGCCAATGCGTACGGTCAATATAAAAGATGGTTATGCCATACAGTTGGCTGTGAAAATGGGACTTCATATTGCGATTATCACGGGAGGGGATACCCATAGTGTCCGACTCAGGTATGAACATCTTGGGGTGGAAGACATCTATATGAAAGTCTCGGTTAAGATAAATACATATCAAGAGTTTCTTTCGAAGTATGGTTATACTGACGACGAGGTAATCTTTATGGGTGACGATGTGCCGGACTATGAAGTGATGAAACGTTGTGGCTGTCCTTGCTGTCCGGCTGATGCCTGTTCTGACATTAAGGCTATAAGCATTTATGTCAGTGATAAAAACGGTGGCTACGGATGTGGTCGTGATGTTATTGAACAAGTCCTTCGTGCCCAAGGCAAATGGCTGAAGGATGCAAAAGCTTTTGGTTGGTAATATGCTTGACAATTTAAAGAAATATCATATTATTCTTGCGAGTAACTCACCACGCAGGAATGAACTCCTTAAAGGTCTCGACATCGACTTTGAGGTTAGGATTCTTTCTGGCATCAAGGAAGATTATCCATCTTCACTTGCATCTGCTGATGTTCCTGAATATATAGCCGGTGAGAAAGCAGATGCGTATGTGAAAACTTTGTCTTCCAATGAATTGCTGATTACAGCAGACACCGTTGTCGTTGTAGACGGTCAGATATTGGGAAAACCGAAAGATGATGACGATGCCTGTCGAATGTTACGACTTCTAAGTGGAAAAGCTCATGAAGTAACGACAGGTGTATGTCTTCTGACAACAGCTTTCCGCCGCACATTCTCTGTTACTAGCAAAGTAACCTTCGCACAACTTGCGGATGCTGATATCAAATACTATGTTAAAACGTACCAACCATTGGATAAGGCCGGTGCTTATGGTATTCAAGAGTGGATTGGATATATTGGGGTAACAGCACTTGAAGGTAGCTATTTCAATGTTATGGGGTTACCTGTTCAACGGATATTTTCAGAACTGAGAAAATTGTAATTAGTAGCATTGTGTATGAATTATAATTTATAATATAGATTTTTTATGATGCATTAGTGGTTTTTATGGTTTTAAACATTTATAATGTTAAATAAAAAATATATACACATTATGTTCGTTCTTATATCTATCTTTGTAAAATAGATGATTATGAATGTAATATTTTAATGTTCGATTAAATTATGAAGAAATTTTTTATACTTGCCTTTATTATATTAAGTACTATCATTGTGTCATCTTGTCAAGATACTAATTTGTTTGATCAGACTGTGTACAACTCTATATTGAAGCAGTCTTTTCCCGTGGATAGTATTGATCCTAATCAGGACTGGAAAACCGTAGGTAGTGCAGATGTGAGCGTATATGTTAATCTGGACTATGGCGAAAAATATACCGTTAAGATATATAAATCGAATCCGTTGGCATACGAAGTTGATACCCTCCTTGCAAGTGGAACAGTAACGAGTGGGGAAACATTAAATACAACGATGAGTTATCCCTTGGTTCAGAATATGTTTTATGTGACTCTCCTTGATAAGGATGGCTATATGCAAGTGAAACCAACTTCACTTGAAAATGGCAAGCTTACTGCTTACTTCGGAGTATCATCTCCAACTTCTGCAAAAACAAGAAACAATGCACCGAAAAAAGCTGATGCTTATACTATTCCTATCTTTACAACTCCAACAGTATCTCAATATTTAGATGGTGCAGAAGAATTGAATTCTACTAATGCCAGTTCGTGGGGAGCAACTAAAAAATTAAAATTAACAGGTAACTGGACTAGTGCGATAAGTAATCTTGGTAACTGGGATGACGCTTCGAGAACATTATATATTACCGGAACATGGACATTGCCGAAGAATACAAATCAGAGTTTAGGTAATAACGGTGTTATTGTTGTTGCTAATGGGGGAACAATTAATATCCCTAAGAATTCCACTTTAAATGTAGGCAATGGAGGTAAGATATATGTTATGAGTGGCGGTACGATTTCTGGTGATGGTACTCTTTATTTTGATGGGAGTGGTACGACTGGTTATGATTATAATGCCGGAATGATCAATATCTCAACATTTAATGTCCATGGCAGTTCTTTTTACAATGTCGGTAGTATTACGACGTCGTCTTACCAAAATCAGACTAGTGGATCTCCCTTTATTAATTGGGGTAAATTAATCGTAAATGGAGATATGGCTACTTATAATTCTCCACTTTACAATGGTTGTTATGTGAAGTGTTCCGGTACGATAACCGTCACAGATTTAAGAATCGGAAACTCTGCTTATGTTTATTCGAATACTCTTAATTTAAATAATTCTCAAGTGGTATTGAACAATGATGCTATACTAGATACGTATTATTTGTCGATTGGGAGTAGTACAATTTATGGCCCGGCAAGTGGGGATGATGCTGTATTTCAGTTTGCCTATTTTTCTAATCTTTGGGGCGCTAACTACTTGTATAATAATCTGGATTTCTGTACCACAAGGACTTCTTGGAATACTATTAGTTTTAGCAGCCTTTGGGGAAATTTCTATGCAAATTCAGCAGTAGAAAGCTACTTATGGTCACAAATTAATAAAACGTATGATTCTTCAGAATGTTCCGATGGTATATCTAAAGATAACCCAACGCCTGTTACAGATGCCACTTTAGGCTACACCTTCTGTTACGAGGATAATTATCCAGCACCTGGAGATTACGATTTTAATGATGTGGTGATGTCTGTATTCCCTTCTACAAAGAATAACAAAGTTACATTAAAGGTTACACTGGACGCTGTGGGTGCTGCAAAACAGTCTGCTGGTGCAATACGTCTTGCCGGGATAAAAACATCTGATATAACCTCTGTTACTAAGACAGGGAGCACGAAAGAACAAAGTACTGGTTTGAATACTACATTTATCAATAGCATTTATATAACTGATGTTCAAAATAACCGATTAACGGGAAGATCCAGTGTTGGCAGTGATGTTGTCATTCCTGTGTTTAATGATTCACATTCTGCCATAAGTGGAAGTATGATCCGTTATTTCTATAACACTATTGTTGGAGGTAAAACAGCTGTTCCGGATACGGTTACTTATTCAATAACTTTTAAAGATGCGGCTACGGCATCTAAGCTTGTTGCCGATAGTCTTGATGCCTTCATTATCTATGATTATAATAGTGCTAAGTGGGAAGTTCATACCTATCCGTTTAAAGGCTGCAAAGTGTTATTTGATCGAAATGAGGCAAGTTCCAGCACTTATCCTTGGGCGGTAATGGTTCCGAAGCCATTCTATTATCCGGTTGAATATCAACCGATAACCGTGAAAATTTCAGATAGCAGTGCTACCGATACCGGTGCATATTCTACTACTGGTCATTCTTTTGCCGGTTGGGCTGCAGACAAGTCGACGAATCAGGATTGGTATAAGTATCCAATAACAACTAAAGTATATGGATATCCGTCTTCATCTTCTTCCGCGAAGAAACGAATCGTAAAAAATGACTAGAATTAGATATTCAATCATATTATTAATATTGGTTTCTGTTTCTGCTTTCCCGCAGAAACCGATATCGTTTGTCAGTGCTCTTTCTCAGAAATCATTTCCTAGAACAGTCAAAGCCGGAAATTATAGCGGAATAACTTATATAGGTGGCAGCACGTACGCCGTAGTAGATGATAAATCGCCAACTGACGGTTTTTATCTTTTTGATATTGATATTGACTCTGTGTCCGGAAATATAAAGAGTGTTGTGTCGAAGGGATTTCATGGAAATACCGGACACAATCGTGACAGTGAGGGAATTGTGTATGTGCCTAATACCAATACTCTTTTTGTGAGCGGTGAGGCTGACATGCAAATCTTAGAATATAATATGGATGGAGCGTTGACAGGTAGATCCCTAGTATTACCTGAAAAGTTTAAACGTTTATCAGGCAATTATGGTTTTGAGGCTCTTGCTTATCATAGAAATACTCATTTGTATTGGACAACGACTGAGAGTACTTTACCTGTTGATGGCATGCAGGCAACGTCAACAAATGGGGTTCAGAATATGTTGCGTCTTCAGAGTTTTGGTGAAGATCTTAAGCCCTTAAATCAATATGCTTATTTGATGGATGCACCTACCGCCAGTTCGTCTGCATCTAATTATGTGATGGGCGTAAGTGAAATGACAGCTCTTGATGACGGAAGGCTAGTCGTACTTGAAAGGGAATTTTTTATTCCTTTTTTAAAATTAGGGGCTTATGTGAATTGTAAGTTTTATGTGGTCAATCCACAGAGTGGTACTCCTATCTCAGACACTGACTCGCTTAATATAGCTTCGCCCTTTTTAACGAAAACAAAGTTGTACGAGAATAAGACGAAATTGTCTTTATTCAATCATCATATTGCTAATTATGAGGGTATGTGTCTCGGTCCCAAACTGAAGGATGGAAATCAGACATTATTATTAGTCAGTGATTCCCAAAATCAATATTGGGGGGTGTTAAAGGATTGGTTTAAAGTGTTAATAATCAAAACGGAATGAAAGATTTTGTGGCAATAGATTTTGAAACAGCCAATGGAGAACGTAGCAGTGTATGCTCTGTTGGCATTGTCGTATATAAGGATGGTGTCCAAGTGGATTCCTTTTATAGTTTGATAAAACCTGAACCGGAATATTATACATGGTTTACAACTCAGGTGCATGGACTGACAGAAGAGGACACGATGAATGCACCGGTGTTTCCTGAGGTTTGGCGACAAATAGAGCCATTGATTAATGACCTGCCTCTTGTTGCCCATAATAAGTCTTTTGATGAGTCATGCCTTAAAGCTGTCTTCCGTGTATATCAGATGGATTACCCTGATTACAATTTCTACTGTACGTGTATTGCTTCCCGTAGAAAATGGCCGGGAATCAGTCATAAACTTGATGACATTTCGGCAATATGTGGTTTTGATCTGAAACATCATCATCATGCTTTAGCTGATGCAGAGGCATGTGCGGCAATTGCTTTACAGATATTGTAAACGGGGCATCTTATGTAAACAATCACCACTGCCCGTGTCAACATGACGCATTCGCTAATCACATTACGCACAGGGGGCATCTCCTCACCATAGAGTACTGCCATGTAAGGAATTTAACAAAAAAGTGCCTCTATATTTTTTTATAATAAAATGAGATTGAGAGCATTGGTCTATAATTTCCTTTAGAAGTATTTTGTCTGTGCTTAATAAGTCAATACAGAAATCAGAATATATTTTTATGATTTAATCCAAAGTAATGGAGTTATATCGAGTCATTTTTGTTTTTATACAATAACAATTGATCCCTTTGGTCCAATAATATGTAATTAGCAATATTGGGATTGCCTTGTGTATCCTCTTTTAAATATAAATAACGATCAGCCCATCTATTGTAATTTATGCGATCTTCTGAATAATCAAAAATGTAATCTTTTTTCCAGTTCTCACAATCACTTTCGAGACAACTCCAGATATTATTTTTAAGTAACAGAATAAAACAATCCACAAAATGTTTTCTATCTTTTATTGAAAGATGTCCAATTTCCTTGCATTTGAGGGCATTTTTCATAAACTCTTCTAAATCTTTTCCTATCGGCCTTTCGTTTAGTATGATCCACCCCTCATTTGTTTGATATATACTTCTTCTGAAAGGAAACCAATCGTCAAGATTAAATTTGGACCGAACATCTTTCTCAATCGAATCGTAATTTGGTTTCTCATTCGTAGGATATACAGTAATCTCATGATCATCTATCTCACACTTGATTCTGAATTGTTTGATGGCAAGCGTATCAAAAACTGATTTGCGTAAATTATCCCGAACAAACCTCATTGAGTGTTCTATCTTATCAATGTCTTCTGTAGGTATTTCTATTTTATCATAATAACTCATGCAAGAGATCAATGGAAATAAGATATTGATAAGAAATAGAAAAAATATAATTTTAATTGTTTTTGCCATTGTTGCTATCTACTTTTTTAAATTCTTTAATATTATAATTACTCTTTTTGCATACTGAAATATCGACTATTCTAACTTTCTTATTTCCATAACAGATATAGTTTACTCCTGAAGGAATATGCACAAGATAATCATTCTGTTTGGCTAAAAAAGAGACGGATATTTTTATTCTAAGCGTGTCTTTTTCTTTTATTGCATAAATTTGTTTTATTCCATGCGAACTATCTAGATAGACTAGTTTTAATTGGTTTTTATTAATCATACATAGATTAATAAAGTTTTCTTTAGGGTTATTAGAAAATAACGAGCACCCTGAAAAGATAAATATAAATGACATTGCAATTAATTTAAGATATTTCATAAATAACTAATTTTTAAAGAGCTGCTTATTGTACATCCTCAATATCAGACAGAGTCTAAATGTAAATTAGAACAAAGAATTGTAGGCAGACGTCTTGCGTTAAAGGTCGATGTGTATTTACTCATTTTTCTCATTGTAAATAATGATTCTCCTACAAATTACAAAAGAGTGCCTCTATATTTTTTTATAATAAAAGGATATTGAGAGTATTGGTCAAAAATCTCCTTTAAAAGCATTTCGTCTGAACTTAATACATCTATATCACAATGTCCTGTCGTTTTGATAACAAGAGGTAATTTTTCATGAGAAATATTTATATTCCTATATAATAGACCTTTTCTCTTTGATGCAACATAAGTATATAAAATTAAATCTTTGGTATATTTTAATAGATCTTCCTCGGTAAAGAGTAAGGCACCTCTATATGTCCCTAAAATATTTCTTTCTCGAAACAATGAACGAAGAGACGGCAAATTATTTGCATTATTAGGGAACCAATCACAATTTTCATCTTCGAGATTAACAATCCAGTTTGATTTATTTTTTAGATTTAAAATTAACTCTTTAAAAAAAGATTCGTAACTGTTAATATATTCCATTAAGCTAACTGGCTCTTCATTACCATTTATTTGGAATGATAACCCATACCACTTGACGGATGAGGTTGAAGCATCATAAAGAAAATTTAAATATTGCTCTCGGTTGTAAGGCAGTATTTTTTCTACATTTTTTTCAAATATTATCATAATTAATTATTTTATTTCTATATTCTACCAATGATAATGTACCGCTAATCGTGTTAAGGATATCAAAAATTTTAATCCCAAGGCATGCCCATTTTAATCTCTTTCTTCACTAACTTTCCATTTACAAACGTCAAGTAGTACATATCCGGATCATAGCAATCGCTAACACGTTCTTGTCTCTTTTCAACATATATTTTATATTCTTCAGGAAAATGTTTTTTCATGAATTTAAGATATGAACTTTCTTTCAACTTAAAAAACACACCTT
>Ga0302215_10001444_pt1 | contig 17029 bp, 6 predicted proteins | sample II_Fen_N3_1_FD_194580 | JGI IMG/M metagenome (GOLD analysis project Ga0302215, IMG submission 194580) | Peat permafrost microbial communities from Stordalen Mire near Abisko, Sweden - II_Fen_N3_1 | ecosystem: Environmental > Terrestrial > Soil > Wetlands > Permafrost | place: Sweden: Abisko...
GAGCAGACAATTTTACCGCACTTTCCCAATTGCGTCCGCACTGCGGTCGCAATTGAATTGGTCGCAATACAAAATGCTAATTGCCATTGAGGATCCTTGTAAAAGAGAGTATTTTGAGTTGGAATCAGTAAAAAATGGTTGGACCGGTCGCGAATTAGAACGGCAAATTCATTCCAATTTGTACGAACGGTTATTGTTGAGTACCGACAAAGAAAAAGTTCTGTCAGTTGCACGCAATGAACGGTTACCGGAACTTCCTCAGGAAATTGTAAAAGATCCTATGATACTGGAATTTTTAGGGCTTGAACGAAAGCCACATTATTATGAACATGAGTTGGAAAGTGCTCTTATTGAACATTTACAACAGTTTATGCTTGAATTAGGAAACGGCTATTCGTTTGTATCCAGGCAAAAGCGGTTTCTAATTGAAGATGATGAATTTTTTATTGATCTGGTATTTTACAATCGTCTGATGAAATGCTTTGTGATAATGGATATTAAAACTCATAAGATTACGCATGAAGATTTGGGAAAATTGCAGATGTATGTAAATTATTTTGATCGTAAGGAAAAACTTCCCGATGAAAATCCAACAATAGGTATATTGCTTTGTACCAGTAAAAATAATGAAATGGTGAAACTCTCACTACCACTGGACAACCTGACTATTATGGCAAGTCAATATCAATTATATTTACCTACCGAAAGTCAACTTCTTGATGAATTAAAAAAAGAGGGCTGTCTTGACGAAACCTTAGATTCATGAAATATGACAACAATTTTTAGTCTTTTATTACAGATTGCTATTTGAACAAAAACCTGAATTGAGAGAAGATATCTGTCTATGTATTGGGATAGATTTGTAAAAATACCAAATTCTAAATTTTCTTATCAATAATCTCAGGTTTTTCACGTTAACTATTCAATCGGAAATAAAGAAAACAATTCGGACAGGAATATGACTTATTGTAAATGACAGGATAAATAATAGTATCCTGTTATTTCCATGAATATTACACAACCCAATGTGGTAAACCCACTCACTCGATATGAATTTTGTCTTTTAAGGAAAAATAATATCTGTTTGATTCTCATCAAGGTGATTTTCTTTTGAAGTTTCCGCTTATCTTTGCTTCTCAAATTTAAAATCTATAGGATCCAACGATTCCTATTGAACATACTAATAAATGAAAAATCAATTGAAACGTCTTATCCTAATGACTGTGTTGGCATTTTCGGTGCTGATAAGCAGTGGTCAAACTACAGATTCTTTATCGGTTCATTTTAAAAACCCGCCTTCGGAAACAAAGCCATGGGTATACTGGTATTGGATCAGCGACCATATTTCAAAAACTGGGATAACAAAAGATCTGGAGGCAATGGCAAAGGTGGGAATTGGGGAAGCCTTGATTGGAAATGTGGATCAACTGGAACAAAAAGGGAATGTGAAAGCCCTCACCGAAGAGTGGTGGCAAATGATAGATTTTGCCATTCGTGAAGGAAAAAGAACAGGCGTAAATATAGGTGTATTTAATTCACCGGGCTGGAGCCAATCGGGGGGACCCTGGATTAAGCCGGAACAAGCCATGCGTTACCTGACCATGTCGGAAGTGAGGGTAAAGGGACCCGTGAAATTCTCCGGTAAATTACTTCAGCCAACTTCTCAGTTTCAGGACGTGGCAGTCATTGCGTATGCTGCACCAAAGAATGATCAGGATAATATCGCCGCATCGTCTGCCAATATAAGTTCAACTCCCGCGATTCGTAACCTGTCCTACTGGTTTGACGGAAAATCATCTACCGAACTTTATATTACTCCATCACAGGCAAATACATTTATCCTTGATTTTAAAAAGACAGCCCCTTATACCGCACGAAGCCTGACGTTATTTCCTTCACAAACATCGTTTAGTGCAACCTGTGACGTGCAGGTTCTGCTGACGAACGGAGCATATAAAACCGTGAAAAGTTTTCGTATTGAACGATCCAACAACAGTACCAATGTTGGTTTTATCCCTTTCGGACCAATTTGTGAAACGTTTGCACCAGTAACAGCCACCCAATTCAGGCTGGTGTTTTCAAATATCGGAGGAAAAGCCGGATTTACGGAGATATCCCTTTCGGGAGCCGCCCGTACGGAACGGTACATCGAAAAGCAACTGGCTAAACTATGGCCGACTCCAACCCCCCTGTGGGATGCCTATTTGTGGAAGGCACCGGCTGAAAGCGGGGATATGGCACTTGCTGTCAATCTTCAAAAAGTAATCAACATAACTGCTCAGCTTTCAAAAGATGGGCAACTGGAGTGGGAAGTCCCTGAAGGCGAATGGATCATTCAGCGAATCGGAATGACCCCTACCGGTCAGAAAAACGCACCGGCCTCTGTAGAAGCTACGGGGCTCGAAGTGGATAAAATGAACAGCAAATGGCTGGGGGAACATTTCGATGCCTATATCGGTAAAATATTAAAACGATTGCCTGTTCAGGACAGGACAGCCTTTAAACATGTTGTAGCCGACAGCTATGAAACAGGTGCAGAAAACTGGACCGACGGACTGGGGAAAGATTTTAAAAAAAGGTACGGGTATGATCCAATACCTTTTCTTCCGGTGTTGTTTGGACGTGTAGCAGGTAATGCCGATTTATCCGACCGGTTTTTATGGGATTTGCGGCGTTTGATTGCCGATAGAGTTTCGTATCAGTATGTAGGAGCTTTACGACAGAAAGCAAATAAAAATGGCCTGAAACTGTGGCTTGAGAACTATGGCCATTGGGGATACCCGGGTGAGTTTTTGCAATACGGCGGACAATCGGATGAAGTGAGTGGTGAATTTTGGACGGGCGACGGGAATGACCTGGGGAGTATCGAATTAAAAGATGCTTCGTCGGCAGCACATACCTATGGAAAGAATACCGTTCATTCCGAATCATTTACTTCGGGCGGTCCCCTGTGGTCGTATGAACCATGGAGTTTGAAGAAGAGGGGTGACTGGGCTGCCACACAGGGAATCAACCATTTTATACTGCACGTCTATATTCATCAGCCTGATGAAGATAAAGTGCCTGGGATCAATGCCTGGTTCGGTACTGAATTTAACCGTCATAATACCTGGTTTTATCAATCGAAAGAATGGATTGATTACCTTCGGCGGTCGCATTATCTGCTTCAACAGGGGCATTATGTTGCTGATGCGGCTTATTTTATCGGTGAAGACGCACCCAAAATGACAGGCATCCGTGACCCGCAATTGCCGGAAGGGTATAGTTTCGATTATATCAATGCGGAAGTGATTGAAAACAGGCTGGAAGTAAAAAATGGACGTTTTATACTGCCTGATGGAATGTCATACAAAGTTTTGATATTGCCTCCGCTTACGACAATGCGTCCTGAGCTGCTAAAAAAAATAAAACAATTAGTAGCTTCAGGTGGGGTGATCGTCGGTCAGGCACCCTCTAAATCGCCAAGCATGGAAAACTATCCGGCATGTGATAGTGAAGTAAGCAAAATGGCACATGAGATCTGGCAAGATTGTGATGGGCTGAAGGTAAAAAAAGTAACCTTTGGTGCAGGGACTGTATATGCCGGCACGGATTTGAAAACAGTGTTCAGTGATCTGAAAGTACCTGCTGACCTGGATGGTCCGGATACTAAACGTTTTGCCTGGATTCATCGTTCGGCACCCGGTTCGGAGATATATTATATCTCCAACCAGACAGACGGGACAGCATCATGCTCTCCGGCATTTCGTGTTGAGGGCATGCAACCTGAATTATGGGATCCGGTAACCGGGCAGAATCGTGATTTACCTGATTTCACATTCGGAAACAAGAGTACTGTTGTGCCCCTGGAATTCGCTCCCCGTCAATCATACTTTATCGTTTTTCGCAGGAAGGCAACAGAGAGAATGAAGAATCCAATCAACTTTGTTCGTAAAACAACGGTAGTTGAATTAAATGGTGCCTGGATTGTGGGCTTTGATACAAAATGGGGTGGACCTGAAGCTGTAAAGTTTGATCAGTTGGTCGACTGGACGACTCGGCCGGAAGAAGGAATCAAATATTACAGTGGAACAGCCGTATACCGTAAAAATTTTAATTTGCCCAAGGGGTACCGCAAAGGTCAGCTCCTGCTTAACCTGGGGGAGGTGTACAATATGGCTGATGTGAAGATAAACGGCAAGTCATTGGGGCTGGTTTGGGCCGAACCAAGGGTTGTCGATATATCAGGTTATGTAAAGAAAATAAATAACCTCCTTGAAATTGAAGTGACCAATACCTGGAACAACCGTTTGGTCGGTGACGCCGCATTGCCGGCAGATAAACGCATGACCAATACGATGTTGAATGTGAATGCCAATACCCCTTTACTGCCTGCAGGACTATTGGGACCTGTAGTGATTGAAACCTACGACCTGGAACCGTATGTACAAAATACGGTAATTTCCGCCGATAAAATTTACTTTGAAAAACCGGACAGTGCTGTTGTAACCATCTCGTGTCCGACAAAGGATGCCAGGATTTATTATACACTGGATGGGACACTTCCGACAGAAAAGTCGGCAGTATATAGTCGGCCGTTTAAGATCTCTGATTATAGGGAGATTAAAGCCCGGGCATACTTTAAAGGATTGGTCACAAGTGAAGTTTCAACGTTGGACATTGAAGCCTATGACCCCGAAGTAAACGGTTTAAACTATATGTATTACGAAGGGGACTTTAGCAAATTGTCTGATTTTTCAACATTGAAGTTTCTGAAAAAAGGTACTGCTGTTTCATTGAATCCTACTAAACTGAAAAACCGTGAAGATCATTTCGGATTGAAATATACCGGATCTATCAACATTCCGGCATCAGGAACCTATACTTTCTCGCTGATATCAGATGATGGAAGTATGCTCTATATTGATGATAAAACGGTGGTGGATAATGATGGTAATCACGGTGAAAAAGAAGAAACAGGCACCATTGAGCTATCGGAAGGAAAACATGAAATCAGGATTGATTATTTTGATAATACAGGTAACGAAACTCTTCGTTTAAAATACAGTCTGAATAATTCGAAAGCAAAAGAAGTGCCTACGAGATGGTTAACTTTAAAATAAATTTAATAGATGGCAATTGATACCGATGATTTATCAGATAAGACTTATCAGGCAATCATGGCTGAAGCAGATAAGTTTGATGACAACTTAACATTGAAATTTGGGTTGTTATCGTATGGGTGCAGTAATGAGAAGGATTTTATTGATCAATCAGTAATCCTGATTCAGGAAATGCTCAGGTATAATGATGCTGAGATGGAGGAATTGTTTTTTGGTGAACCTCCAACCCGAAAATCGTTTCATAAAACCCTGAATAAAATTTTGGAGAACATTAGTTCACTATAAATCCAACATTTTCAGTCAACTTGATTTGTAGTGTAAGCTTTCTATGAAGAGTATTTGTAAGATTCAGACTAATTGAATCTGATGACAGTCTGTTGGATCTATTCAACCTGTAAATTTGAATATAAGCGGGAAAGAGTAGTGCGTAGCAGAATCGAACTGCTATCTTCGGAATGAGAAACCGATCTCCTAACCATTAGAGGAACGCACCGGAATAATTTGGTTTTTTATTAAGACATGCAAATTTATAACATTTCTTTCAATATCTAATGCACTAAAAGCCCTTTTAGTTTAGATTAACGTTGGAAAAAGAGAAATCAGTGGAATCGGGATTTCCATTGATATCCTGCTGAAAAACATTCCAAATAATGAATCGCCATATTTGAAAATAGATATTCCGGATTAAGACACTAGCTCAATATGATCAACCAGTGTTGATTATTATAAGGTCCCAACAGAAATGCCGGTGCTACGCACCTTGTAAAGGGTTGTGAATGATTGCTCCCTTAATGTCGAAGATTATACCTTTTGATTAGAAGTGAGATGAATACCTGTTTTGTTACAATAACGAAAGTATTTGGTAGTAGGGGGAATTATCAGAACTTACAAAACTATAAATTTGCAGACTCAATTTCACAGTACTGAAGTTTTTTGTTTCTATCGTTTCTTTATAAATCCGATCGTGTAGTAACATTAGTATATCCCTGTCAACGAATTTTATAGGCAGGATACATATAGTGAACAAAAAACCTGGAATGTTGAATATGAATATCTCAAATTAATAAGGATTATAGGTTATGAAATTATTACACGGAAGTTATTTTGCCCGATTTGTATTGTTATTGGTATTTGCATGGTTTACAGTACATTCAGATGTGCAGGCATCTGATAAAATTGATTTAAGTGGATCCTGGTCTTTTAAAGCGGACAGTGCAGATGTTGGTATTTCACAAAAATGGTATAACAGCCGGTTAAATGGTGTTATTAATTTGCCGGGTACAACTGATGATGCCGGCCTTGGTATCCCGAATATCCTTTTGCCGGAATTAAGGCGTCCCCAGGTTTCACATTTAACCCGTAAAAATAGCTATCTCGGTGCAGCCTGGTATAGCCGTACTCTGACAATCCCTGCTACATGGAAAAATAAAAAAATGACACTCAAGCTCGAACGTGTTATCTGGGAAACCCGTGTATGGATTGATGGAAAAGTGGTTGAAGGGAAACAACAGAGCCTGACAACTCCCCATTATTTTGATCTGACCAATTTTTTAACTCCTGGTAATCATACTCTCTCGATCCGGGTAGACAACCGGAAACAATTCGATATTTCAGTGAATGACATGGCTCATGCCTATACCAACGAGACTCAAATCATGTGGAATGGGATAATTGGTGAGATAAGTTGTGTTGCCGAAGATAAAGTTGCTATCACTTCAGTTCAGATTTTCCCGGATGTAACTAAAAAACTTGTAAAAGTGATGGTATCAGTAGATAATGCAACAGCAAAAACTGCTCAAGGTATACTTACAGTTTTTGCCACCTCCAACAAGACTAATCAGAAGTTGCCGTTGCTATCCGTTCCCTTTAAGGTCGAAGATTCAGGCACTTCGATCGAAATCAACTATCCCATGGGGAAAAATCCATTATTATGGGACGAATTCAAACCCGATCTCTATACGCTTTCAACTGAAATAAAAGGGACGGGATTTGAATCAATACGAAAAGAAACATTCGGAATGCGTTTATTATCCAATAAGAACGCCCATCTGCAAATTAACGGACATCAGATTTTCCTCCGGGGAACACTCGAATGCTGCATTTTCCCATTAACCGGACATCCGCCGATGGATAAGAAAGGATGGCTTAAAGTATTTACTACAGCACGGGAATGGGGGTTGAATCATTTACGGTTTCATTCATGGTGTCCACCTGAATATGCATTCGAAGCAGCCGACGAAATGGGCTTCTATTTACAGATTGAGCTCCCGTTATGGAGTCTGAATGTAAATAAAGACCCTCTAACAAGTGGCTTTCTGTATTCGGAAGCCGATCGTATCATTCTGGAATATGGCAATCATCCTTCATTCTGTTTCTGGAGCATTGGCAACGAACTTCAACCGGATTTTGATTTCCTGAATGCTTTTGTTGACAGGCTTAAAACAAAAGATACTCGCCACCTTTACACCAATACTTCCTACACTTTTGAAAAAGGACATGGTGCATGGCCCGAAAGAAACGATGACTATTTTATAACCCAAACAACAAAAAAAGGGTGGGTGAGGGGACAGGGTGTTTTTGACAGTGAAACCCCTTCATTCAATAAAGATTATTCAGCATCGGTTGATAGTATGCCGGTACCGCTTATTACTCATGAAATAGGTCAATATGCCGTTTATCCGAATATTAACGAAATAGAAAAATATAGTGGCGTTCTTGATCCGTTGAATTTCAAAGCGGTTAAGAATGACCTGATAAAAAAGGGGTTGATATCAAAGGCAAATGATTATCTGATGGCTTCAGGTAAACTGGCAGCTATCCTTTACAAAGAAGAAATTGAACGGGCCATGAAAACGAATGGGATCAGTGGATTTCAATTGCTCGGGTTACAAGATTTTCCAGGACAGGGAACAGCATTAGTAGGATTACTTGATGCATTCTGGGACAGCAAGGGAATTCTCTCAAATGAAACATTCCGTCAGTATTGCTCTCCGGTAGTTCCGTTAATTCGATTCCAAAAGGCTACTTATACAAACAATGAAACCTTTACTGCCAGTGTGGAAGTCTTAAACAATGGCGGTTCAACTCTTTCAGGTAAGAAATTAAACTGGAAAATAGTAGACTCATCAAATCATTCAATAGCTGTAGGAAAATTACAGATGCAGGAAGTTCCTGTTGGAAAGAAAATTGTTGTTGGAAATATACTGAAAAATCTGGCTCCCATTACCCGTGCGGGCAGTTATACCGTTCAGGTTGAAATAGAAGGAATGCCTTATAAAAATAGCTGGCAAATTTGGGTATATCCTTTAGAACTTGAAATAAAGGCTGGAAATGTGATGATTACAGCGGATCGTAAGGAAGCGTTGAAAGGCTTATCTGAAGGTAAAAAAGTATTGTTTAGTCCAAAAACAAATGAAATTAATGGCCTTGAAGGTAAATTTGTTCAGGTATTCTGGAGTCCTGTACATTTTCCTGATCAACCCGGTACAATGGGATTGTTGATAAATCCTAACCATCCGGCATTGAGTAATTTTCCGACAGAAATGCACACAAACTGGCAGTGGTGGGATTTATGTAAAAAATCGAAAACCATTTGTATTGATAGTATTCCCGGGGCAAAGCCGATAGTAGAAAATGTCGATAATTTTATGAAAAACCGTCGTCTGTGTTCCATTTTTGAAGCAAAATCGGGAAATGGTCAGCTAATCTTTACATCCATGGATTTACTTACTGATAGTGGCAACAGACCTGTAGCGAAACAACTTTTATATAGTCTGGTCGAATATATGAAATCGGAAAAGTTTAAACCTGAAAGATCCATTACGAATACTGAGTTCATGAAGCTTCTGCTGAAGGGGAAATGAACAATTGATTGATTCATTAAATTTTTAATTTTGTTCAATCTGTCAGAAGGATTCGCAATCCTTCTGAATTAATGGATAGTTTCATCGAATAGTCAAAGATAAATATATAAATTATTTAAAAGAACACAATAAAGAGATAGTGCAATTCTTAACGAATAGAATAGCACCATATGATCCATGATTATTCGAGAATTAAAATTATAAATATATGTATATTAAAACTATGCATATATTTTTTTTTGGAATTTCAAAACAAGCACATTCGTAAGATAGTACAAACTAATCGCAATAAAGTTATACATTTTTCTCAAATAACATTGTGATATTTGTACCCGGTTTTAAGAGAATGAAATATTAAATATCCTGATAAGAAAATGGGCAACTTTTGAGGAATCGTTGTTTATAACCGACACCTTATATTCATGAAAAGGATGTCAAACTATCGTGTTTTGGAGTTGTTGAAAATAAATCTAATAATCAATATATTATGAATTCACACAAAAGGAATATTATTTACTTTGTTCTTTTCTGTTGTCTACCTGTCATAACTGTTTCGGGAATCCAACATAAAAAGTATAAAATAAACACAAAGTTGTCTTCTGAAATTATAGCCGACCAACGGTTAAATACCGTATCCAAAAAAGCGGAGAAGCTGATTGAATCTGGACTCAATGCCGGTGATGGGTATTCTGAAGTCTGGATTCGTGATTTAAATACCTTTATAGAAACGGCATGCCAGGTTTCTGATAAAAGTAAAATTAAAGAGGCACTTCGAACATTCTTTATTTTCCAGGGAAAAGATGGTGATATTAAAGATGGTTATACAACAATTAAAAATGCATTAAAAGACTATTCGGGATATTACAGTGATTTGGCTCCGGGATTGGCAGCACATAAAAATACTGTAGAAACCGACCAGGAATCTTCACTCATACAGGCAATCTATAAATATATCTCCAGTACCGGTGACAGGGCTTTTCTTCAGGAAGTAGTTGATGGGAAAACTGTTCAACAAAGAATGGGCAATGCCCTGGCATTCCTGATGAATGAGAGGTATAACAAAAAATACGGTTTGCTGTGGGGTGCAACTACGGCCGATTGGGGAGATGTACAACCAGAATCATCATGGGGCGTGGTATTGGATGATTCATCACACCGGAGTATTGATATTTACGATAATGCTATGTTTTTGATTGCTATAAAAAATTTCGTAGCCATGACCGGCAATCAGCATGAAAAATCGTACTGGACAACCATTCATAAAAAAATTGCAACGAATACAATGAAATTCTTATGGGACAAGTCTAACCATAAATTTATTCCTCATCTTTATATTAACGGATCGCCTTTTCCTTCGGGTTTCAATGAAAATAGTATCTATTATCATGGCGGAACAACCATTGCCATCGAAGCGGGTTTATTAAACAGGAAGGAAATAATCATTGCCTACCATAAAATGCAGGAAAATGTAAAGGCGGCCGGTGCACAAACAATTGGTTTGACTCTTTATCCGGTTTATCCAACAGGTTATTTTAAAAATACAGGAATGAATGAATACAGTTATCAAAATGGCGGTGACTGGACCTGGTTTGGTGGACGCATGGTTCAACAATTAGTTGCAAATGGATGTTACAAAGAAGCATATGAAGCGATTTCACCCATGCTCGACCGGGTAATAAAACACGATGGCTTTTATGAATGGTGGACACCATCCGGTGAACCTAAAGGGTCAGGAAAATTCAGGGGGTCTGCAGGTGTACTCTGGAAAGCAATTGAAATGCTGAAAACGGCAAAACCATAAAACTATCTTTTGAAACAGAATCTGTTTCCCTGGTCGTTATTTAATCGAACGTTTAATAAGTAGTTAAAAAACAAGTAAAACCTGTGGTAGCTATATTCTTACAAAAAGTCAATTCTACCAAAAAATCTAAATAATTCACATGAAAAAAATCTGTTGTATCATTTTTATCATTGTTTGTTGGTGTTCGGCATTTTCATCAACCATTCAGAAAAGTAATATTCTTTGGAGTATTGGAAAAGCTGATAAATCAGCCTCAGAATTTGCGTTAGCACCTAATGGATTTAAAAACTTTGTCGGTCATGATTTCGGTTATGAAGATAAATTCTTTTTGATCGGGCATTCAAAAGAAAAGAATGATTTCCCTTATGTTATCCCCGGTCCTGTTGATACATGGGGTGGAACCTGGCCTACATCCGGTTGGAGAACCAGTCAGGTTACTATTTTATTCGGAATTGAAAATTTACCTACAAAAGGGGAGTATAAATTAGTCATTAATCTGTTGGATTATGCCAAAAAATTCCTGCCATTGTTGAAAGTGAGCATTAATAATCAGGATGAAAAGATACAATTGGGAGCTCCGGGTTATGATGTGTTGAAACAACCCCATCCGGGACAAAATGAAGCCTATGTTGATACTGCTTCTATCACCGGCGATTTATCATCCATTACCCCTAAAACCATTGAAATTCATTTAAACAGGAACACTTTATTAAAGGGTGGTAATTCTGTCACAATAACTGTATTGCAAGGTTCCTGGATCATGTTTGACCAGATACGACTTGAAGGGGCAGCTAAAACTGTTTTGGAAACTCCCGGTCAACTCTTTATTCGTGAAGTAAAACCTGCAAATTACCAACTGGAACAGGATGGTAAAAAAGTACAGCCTTTATTAATCACGGCCGAATTCCTTAACGGAACACCGAAGCTGAGCGTTGAACTGGATGGTATAAATGTATTTAATGAAGTCCTTGAAAAAGGACGGTATGAATTTGAAGCTCCAATGCCGGCTGTCGAAAAATCCATTAAAAGCAGGTACCGGTTGCTGGAAGATGGAAAAGTGATTGAAGAAGGTGTGGTATACAGAACAAAACAAAAAGAGCAAACCCTGGCCGGTTATGTGGATACGCGAATTGGGACCGCCCATTCACGTTGGATGATTGCACCAGGTCCCTGGATGCCGTTTGGAATGGTCAAAATGAGTCCTGATAATCAAAATGCTGGATGGCAGGCCGGCTACCAGCCAACTTATGAAAGCGTTGGTACTTTCAGTCATATCCATGAGTGGACATTGGGTGGTTTAGGAATATTTGCGACGAATGGAAAATTGAGAACCAATATTGGCGACGAACTGATACCCAATTCAGGTTATCGTTCTCAGATAGACAAAAAGACGGAAGAAGCTCCGATTGGTTTCTATAAAGTTCAACTGGCTGATTATAATATTAAGGCAGAGGTTACCGCAACGACCCGTTGCGGCTTTGAAAGGTTTACTTTTCCTACCGATCGCGATAGTTCAAGGATTCTTGTTGATCTGCACATCCCGACAGAATACGATTACCGGCTGAAAGAAATAAAACTCAAAAAGGTAAACGACCACAGAATTGAAGGATTTGCACACCAACTGTCACCACAGGTATGGAGTTCGGATGCAGATCAGGATTACACCATTCATTTTGTTATTGAGTTTGATCAGCCAATTAAGAGGTTGGGCTATTGGATCGATGGAAAAATTCAGTATGGTGATGTCATTGAAGCCTCTAATATTACAAATGCAGGACTTTTCCTTCAGTTTGAGACAAAACAGAATCAGGTCGTGCAGGTCCGTTCGGGTATTTCATTAGTAAGCATTGATAATGCGGATTTAAACCTAAGGACCGAGATCACCAACCCTTTTGGGTGGAGTTTTGATGCAGTCAGACAAAATCAGGTAAATACCTGGAACGAACTTTTTGACCGGGTCAAAATAACCACGTCGAACCGCATGGAAAAAGTGCGTTTCTACAACTCCATGTACCGGTCGATATGCAGCAGGAATACCTGGAGCGACATCAACGGTGAATGGCGGGGTACGGATGGAAAGATCCAGAAATTAAAGAATACTGATGATGTTGCATTAGGATGTGATGCATTCTGGAATACATTCTGGAATCTTAACCAGGTCTGGAATCTGTTACTTCCCGAATGGAGTAACAGGTGGGTGAATTCTCAATTAGCCATGTATGATGCCTACGGATGGTTGGCAAAAGGACCTGCCGGGATGAATTATATTCCTGTGATGGTGGCAGAACATGAAATTCCACAAATGGTGGCTGCCTATCAAATGGGAATACGTGGTTTTGATGCAAACAAAGCATTGGAAGCAGCCGTAAAAATGCAAACAACGCCCGCTCAGAAAGTCTTTTCTGGTTTTGCAGGGAACAGGGACCTGGTTGAATATATGAAACACAACTATGTACCTTCCGATAAAGGCAGGTTTTCAAATTCAATGGAGTATTCGTATGATGACTGGACTGTTGGTCAATTGGCAAAATCTTTAGGGAAAACGGAAATTTACAATACATTCAACAATCGGGGGTCCTGGTGGAAGAATACCATTGATAGTGCCGGATATTGTCACATGAAACTGAGTAACGGGACCTGGGCTCCGAATTTCAATCCGATGCGTACAGGTGCAAACGATCAGTATGTTGAAGGGAATGCCTGGCAACTTACATTCTTTGTACCACAGGATGTACCTGCCCTGGCAGGAATGATTGGAAAACAGAAATTCATTGACCGCCTTGAATGGGGCTTTGCAGCCAGTGAACCGTGGCGTTATAACGGTATGAATGACCAATATTGGGATTACCCGGTTATGCAGGGGAATCAGCAATCGATGCATTTTGCCTTTCTATTTAACTGGGCAGGGAAACCATGGTCTACACAAAAGTGGAGTCGCTCCATTCTTGAACGATACTACGGCTACGAATCTGGTAATGCCTACCTGGGTGATGAGGATCAGGGACAAATGAGTGCATGGCTTGTAATGACTGCGTTGGGATTGTTTCAGACTGATGGTGGATGCAGCGTTCAACCGGTATATGAAATTGGTAGTCCTTTGTTTCAAAAAGTAGAAATTGATTTAGGTCATAAATTCGGTCGTGGAGGTAAGTTTATGATTATTGCCCGTAACAGTTCCCGCAAAAATATGTATGTTCAGAGTGCAGTTTTGAATGGAAAAAAACTCGAATCGTGTATTTTCCCTTCAAGCGAATTACTAAAAGGTGGTGAATTAATTCTGGAAATGGGATCAGAGCCAAATAAAGAATGGGGTAAACTGACTCCGGGGAATTGACAATGTATTAAAAAACCATTAAACTCTCAAAAACACAGTATATGTAAGGAGGTCAGATTGTGATAACTCCTACTTCTAACTTTTACTTATCAGACTCCTGCTTTTTAAAAAAATATTATTTTTGAATGTAATACGGACATAAAATGATTCTATACAGGATCATTTTATGTTTTTTTTTAGTAATACCTTAACTGAGATTGTCTAATGAATCTTCTGACATGCATGAGTTGTTTTAAAGAATTACAATAATTGATTATCCGCAATGTGTCCTAATCCTACAAATAACAAAATCTGGTACTTTCGAAGATTCTGACTGCTCAGATGCATTTTTCTACTAAGTCCACACGATCAGAAGATCGAACAACAATAAAGATAACGAACCATAATAGGCACAATAGTTATTAGAATTAAATCTTTAGAGTATATTACTAAGTCTAATTTCTTAAAATACCGATAGGTATTTCCTATTGTGTTCTATCTTTTCTTTTGTGTCCTATTGTAGTTTTGTTCTTGTTGATTATTAGAGCATTACAATTAGCTCTATAGTCGTAATACGAATAATATCATGTCGTATTGTTATTTTATCCATAAATTCTTTTTCACTATCCCTTTTGCTCCCCTTTTTTACCCCTTTTACTCCGGTTTTGTAACATTATTTCCAAAAAACTTTCCTAAAACATACATAATACATTCTTATACATATCTATATAGATATGAACATCTAAGTTTTTTACTATGTTTTAGATATGTTTTATGTGTGTTTTACCTTAAAACGGGTGTAAAACAGGAATAAAAGGGCAAGCGAAGAGGAAGTAGAGAGGAAATGAATTTTTTTAATAAACAGAATTCCCATGTTGTCTGTACTGTTACAATAGATATAGTATTTGGTAGAATAGTGAGTATTCAAACAAAGCTTTAAGAATAAGTTTGTATCGGTCATTTTACTGATGTTTAGTATGGTTCATTCGACTAAAATTGATATTTGAATGTTGAGAACCAGAATTTATATCTTTTGTAAGCAATTAGATTGTTAAATAGATTGTAAAATTAACTAATTGTTGGGATGGGGAATTGAAAAACAGTTTCCAATCTGGCTTATAAAATGCATATTCTGAATATTTTAATTAAAGTTGGTGGTTTATTTTAAACCTTTTATAATAACAGAAAACAATCTTTAATAACAGAAAGTAATGTATACTAATTGTATGAGCATTTATTGATAAAAGAGTATTCCGTATAATATCTTTGTTTCAGAGACCTATAAAAATTGAATGTTACAAACTGATATAACCTCAACCGGCTGTAATAAATATTGCTTTCATATTTTTCACCTTCAATCTAAACAATACAAAAAACACAAATGAAAAAAATTCTACTTTATTCTCTCCTTGCTTTTTTGACATTTCAACTTTCTGCAACAAACACAGTTCTTCTTGATTTCGAAACCAGCACTGTCCCTCCAGCAATAGCTTCGTGGATGAATTATACAAATACCGGAATAACCTCCAGCACCTGGTCGATTGCAAACCCTCAGACCGATGTCATTAACACTACGGCCAATTGTTATAAAATCAGCAAAAAAACCGGAGATCCTTATTGGTCGGGATTGGAAGTGAATTATACCACCTCGATTCCAATAACAGTATCCAATCAATATCTTCATGTGTTGGTTTATAAAACCACCGCTTCGAGGCTGGCATTAACCTATACACCCGAAGCAGGGACACAAAGTGCCGATACCTGGATTTCGAATAGTACCACCGGATCATGGATCGATTATGTATTACCCATTCCGGTAGGCACAAACCTTAAAACATTCGCCATTAAAATTGCCGATGACCCGGGAGATTATTATTTCGATCAGATCAGCCTATCGGATAATCCGGCATCTCTTACCAGTACACCGGTAAGTATCGATCCAACTCTGAAAAATCAGGTGTTGGAAGGTTGGGGTGGTTCATTATGCTGGTGGGCAAATATAATGGGCGGATTTTCTGATTCAAAAATAAAAACCATTTGTGACTGGATTACTGATCCTGTAAATGGGTTGAATATGAATGTCTTCAGATTTAATATAGGAGGTGGAGACGACCCGACCCATCATCATATGCGTTCAGATGGTGGTGCTATGCCGGGTTACAAAGCTTCGTTAATAGCTCCCTACGATTGGAATCAGGATTTGAATCAACGCAAAATAACACAGCAATTAATTGCTTCGCGTATTGCAAAAACAGGAGTCAATGATATTCAACTTGTGGGATTCTCAAATTCCCCTCCTTACTGGATGACAAGAAGCGGTTGTTCGGCCGGAAGTGTTGAAGGCGATGTAACGAACTTAAAAGCAGATATGTTTGATGATTTTGCCGATTATCTTACTGAAGTTGCCAAATATTATCACGACAGCCTGGGTATTACTTTCAATTACCTGGAGCCGTTCAATGAGCCTGACGGGAATTGGTGGAAAGCATTGGGAGGTCAGGAAGGCTGCTATTTTTCAACTGCTGACCAACTGGTAGAAATCCGTGAGCTGTATACTAAATTATCAGCAAAAGATATGCTTTCGTATTGCCAGATAACAGCAAATGATGCTAATAACATTGATAATGGTTTCAGTGCATTGGGGTCGTACAAATCAGCGGGTGATATTGTCCCAAAAATAGCATTAGTCTCCGTTCACACGTATGGAGGAAATAACAGAGCAGGTGTTGCCGGCTGGGCTAAAAACAACAATAAAAAACTCTGGCAATCGGAGTCAGGACCAATCAGCGTACCCGGAACCAATGAACATAACATTATGGTAATGGCCGACAGAATTATCACCGACGTGCGCGATTTAAAAAGTTCAGTGTGGTGTGACTGGCAGATAGGTGGTGATGGTACTTCAAATGCTACCTGGGCTTTAATAGTCAGCACTTATAGCAACGGTTTA
>Ga0302215_10001447_pt1 | contig 16997 bp, 13 predicted proteins | sample II_Fen_N3_1_FD_194580 | JGI IMG/M metagenome (GOLD analysis project Ga0302215, IMG submission 194580) | Peat permafrost microbial communities from Stordalen Mire near Abisko, Sweden - II_Fen_N3_1 | ecosystem: Environmental > Terrestrial > Soil > Wetlands > Permafrost | place: Sweden: Abisko...
CACGTTCACAGGCACGCATTTTATCGGGTATAAAATCCTTTTATCACTTTTTAGTTTATAAAAATCACATTACGGATGACCCTACCGAATTACTTGAAAGCCCAAAAATCGGACTGAGACTTCCGGAAGTATTATCGGTAAAAGAAATAGATGCTATTGTGAGTGCCATAGACCTGTCGAAAAAGGAAGGCCAGCGTAACAAAGCCATGATTGAAGTGCTGTACGGTTCGGGGCTGAGAGTTTCTGAACTGATCGGACTACAACTTTCAAAGCTTTACATGGAGGAGGGTTATTTGCTTGTGGAAGGCAAAGGAAGTAAACAACGACTGGTTCCAATGTCTGACCAGGCAATGAAACAAATAGGCTTGTGGCAAACAGACAGAAATATGCTTCCCATCAAAAAAGGACAGGAAGACATTTTGTTTCTTAACCGCAGAGGATCGAAGCTGACACGTGCCATGATTTTTAAAATTGTAAAGGAGTTGGCCTTGCTCGCCGGAATCCGTAAGAATGTCAGCCCACATACATTCCGTCATTCCTTTGCAACCCATTTACTGGAAAACGGAGCCAATTTAAGAGCCATTCAGCAATTGCTGGGTCACGAATCGATTACAACAACCGAATTATATACCCATGTGGACATGCATTATTTAAGGCAAACCGTGATTGAATGCCATCCGTTGTACAGAAGACAGAAGGAACAGGAAAACACGAAGGAACAGAAATGATTTTAAATTTACAAAACTACCCGATAAGTTCCGCCATGGGATATACAGAACTGACATATGAATAGAAACTTCTCCAAAAACATCAAAAGCAACTTACGTACTTTAACTTTTAAAAACGTATGGATTCATAGTTTTCTATTGATATTCCTGTTTACATGCAGCTTAAAGGCACAGGAAACAGTAGTTGTAGGCCAGGTATTGAATATCAAGGATAAAAGTCCGGTACCGAATGTCAATATTTCATTCAGGAATTCCACATCAGGTGGTGCCCAATCGAATGAAGAAGGTTACTTTATGATTCGCAACGCCGGGAAACAAAACACGCTTGTTTTTACTTCAGTAGGATTCAAGAAACATGAAATCAAAGTAAAACCAGGACAAAGTGTAGGACTTCAGGTGGGATTGGAAGAAGAAAACACCTTGCTTCAGGAAGTTTTTGTGATTCCGGGTTCAAATCCGGCCATGGAAATGATGAAGAAAGTAAGATTGCTGATTAAGGTAAATGACCTGAGCAGGCAAAAAGGATTCCATGTAAAAAGCACCGAACAGAACCTGGTATTGCTGAGTAAAATAAATCAACGCCAGATGAGCAAGCGGATATTTGACCAATTGAAAAAAGGGAAAATATCAGGATCGGATTCTTCGCTTGTTATTCCTTTGTACATGGCAGAAAACAACTATCAAATTACTTCAACTGATAAAAAACAACTTTCTTCAAAAATATTCTCGTCCCCTGAAACAGGTAAAAAACTGTTGGAAAAACTGGTTGGTGACCTGAACACTGAACTGAATTTTTACAACAATACGGTATCGGTATATGGTAAAAATATCGTGAGTCCGTTATCAACTGTCGGGAATGCATTTTACGATTATTATTTAGCCGACAGCATAAAAACAGGTAAAGGAAAGCAATATGAACTTCATTACAGAAGCAGGAATCCAAAAAACCTGGCCTTTGATGGTAAATTATGGATTGATTCAGCTACCTATGCACTAACAGGTATTGAAGCAGAACTACCGGTTAAGGCTAATATAAATTTTATTCATAATCTGAAAATAACACAAAAATTCGTGCAGGTATCCCGGTTTCGCTGGATGCGCGAATCGGAAGAACTGGCGTTGAATATGAACTTTGCACTTTTGACCGACAGCCTTCATCCTAAACCTGAAATCTTCGTAAAAAGGAGTGCCGTTTTTCAAAAGACCGGATCGACTGTCCAACAGGATAGCCATTTTGCACAGAGTGAATACAATGAATCCACATTGGATGAAAAACTGAGTGATCTCAACAATACTCCTTTATTACGAACAGCCAAATGGATAGCAGATATTGTTTTTACGGGATATATTCCAGTCGGTAAAATTGACATTGGTAAAATAGAACAATTGGCACGGATAACGGATATTGAAGGGTTGCGCCTGACATTGCCATTTCGGACCAATGAAAAACTATGGAAGAATATCTCTGTGGGTGGGTTTTTGGGCTATGGATTTAAAAATGAAACCTTCAAATATTCGGGCATAGGACAATACAAATTTCAGGGAGTAAAAAGAAGAATTTTAAGTGCAGGATATACCGACGATTACCGTCGGATAGATTACAATTACAACGACTACATGTACCTTGAAAATCCTCTGGTCACGGGCGATGAAGACATATCAGGTTCATTACTGGCATTTAAATCAGCCAGAAAAATCAGCTTACGTAAAGAGTATTTACTTTCACTGGCAACCGACTGGAACGCGGATATTGAAAGTTCATTATACCTTCGCTCCAATCAGTTATTTGCAAACCCGGACATGCCTATGAAATTGGGGAATGTAGCCGTTGCAGATTATTTACAACAACAGTCGGCAATAGTTTCCACCAGGTTTTCATTTGATGAAAGAACCTACGACAACCACATGCAACGCATTTACATTGCCAACAATATGCCGGTGATTTATGGTATCCTGGAAGCAGGGAAATACCGGTTTGGTACTAAAAGTGGCCAGTATGGAAAAATCATTTGCTCCGTAAAGCAGTTTATGCGTTTTGATTTCGGTCAGTTTAATTACAAAGTGGATGCCGGTATTATTATTGGGAATGTGCCTTATCCTCTGCTTGGATTACCCCCCGGAAGTGAATCAGGCGGGTATGGTTTTTACCAGTTCAACCTGATGAATTATATGGAATATGCCGCCGATAAATATATCAATCTACACAGCGAAATGATGTTGAACGGATTAATTCTGAATCAAATACCATTAATTAAAAATCTGAACCTGCGTGAAATGTTATCCTTCAAAATGTCATATGGCGGACTAAGCAATTCGCATAAACAGCAACTGGACTATCCTGTTTTTATGAATTCTTTTTCAAAACCATATATGGAAGTTGGAGCAGGACTTACCAATATCCTGCATATTTTCTCCCTGCAATATGTATGGCGACTGACAGATTTAGATCACAAAGAAATTAGCCGGGTAAGTCTGTTGGGATGTTTAACCCTTAATTTCTAAGTGAGATAAAAAAACAGTCACTATCATATAATTAAATTTTCTTTTAATTCTTCATCGTACAATCTTTAATTTAAATATCTTATTCTATCTTTGTTGTTTAAAATTGAAGTAACTCATAAAAATATACAGATTATGGAAACAACTGATTTGCAAATTGCAATTATTGGAGCCGGGAATATGGGTGGTGCCATTGCACGGGGATTATCAAAAGGAAAGATTATCCAGTCAAAAAATATCCGGATAAGCGATGTATCTCAAAAAAATCTGGATGCCATAAAAGAATTTGCCCCTGAAATAACCATCAGTAATTCGAACAGGGATATCATTAAAGATGCCAATATCATCATCCTGGCTGTTAAACCATGGCTGGTTGAAAGCATTGCAGAAGAACTGGAGAATAAATTCGATTATAAGAAACAAATCGTAGTTTCCATTGCAGCAGGTGTTGAATTTGAACAGCTCACTAAATTTTTCAATACTGATGCAACCATTTTCAGGATTATTCCAAACACTGCAATTGATGTTCAACAGAGTGTTTCCACTATTGCTTCCTTTAATGCATCAAAAGAACAGGAACAATTGATTGTTGCAATATTTGCTGAATTAGGAAAAACATTTTTGGTTCCCGAAACACAACTGAACGCGTTTATGTCATTATCCTCCTGTGGTATTGCCTATGCATTCCGTTATATTCGTGCCGCTACCGAAGGTGGAGTAGAAATGGGAATTTACCCGAACATGGCCAAAGATGTAGTCATTCAGACTCTGCGTGGAGCCATTGAATTGCTTGAAGCAAACGGCACGCATCCCGAAGTTGAAATTGACAAAGTAACTACTGCCGGAGGAACCACCATCAAAGGTCTGAATGAAATGGAAGCACAAGGGTTTACCAATGCCGTGATCAAAGGATTGAAGGCATCGCATATAAAATAGTTATCTGGAAGAAGGCAAGAAAGGTTCAGGAATATTTTTATGAGAATGAGTTGACTTATCTGGTGAGAACTCCTGATTTATTGTGCCCATGTGCCATAAAAGATTATTTAGTTTACTATTAAATACGAACCAATATGAATACACAAATCAAACAAATAGCCCAAAGACTTCACGGACTTCGCGATGCGTTGGATTTAACAACTGAAATGGTCGCGACGAAATGCAGTATCACCCCGGAACAGTACGAAAAATACGAAACAGGGAATTACGATATTCCGTTGAGTTTTTTATGTGATCTGGCTCAGACATTTGGAGTGGAGACAACTGCACTGATTTCAGGAAACGATCCACACGCACTGGCTTTCTCGGTAACCCGAAAAGGAACAGGACCAGCCATAGAGCGTAACAAGGTTTATAAATATCAATCGTTGGCCAATGGCTTTCGTAATGCGAAGGCAGAACCTTTTGAAGTGACGGTAGAACCGAGTGATCAACCTATTCATTTGAACTCTCATACGGGCCAGGAATTTAATCTGATACTCGAAGGTACCATGCAGTTGCAGATAGCCGGAAATGATATCACCCTTTACAAAGGAGACAGTATTTATTTTGATTCCATAAAACCTCATGGAATGAAAGCACTCAACGGAGTAAAAGTAAAGTTTCTTGCAGTGATCATCTAAAAAACAGAAAAATATAAATTCTGTTTATCCCGCTATGAGGAGTTTTATCCCAAATAGATAGTTTTTATCCCTGTTATTTGTCTCACTAAAGCATTTGATATTACTTTGCAATGCAAAAAACCGAATGCTTTCATCAAAAATACGCTTATGTTAGAAAAGTTCCTTCAACAAACCGAATTCAAAGACTTTGAAGATTTCAAAGCAAATTACAAACTTATTGTCCCTGAGAATTTTAATTTTGGATATGATATTGTGGATGCCTGGGCAGCAAAAGAACCGGATAAAAAAGCATTACTGTGGACGAATGATCAGGGTGAATGCCGGGAATTCACTTTTAGTGATATGAAGAAATATACCGATCAGACAGCGTCCTATTTTCAAAGTCTCGGTATAAAAAAAGGGGATATCGTCATGGCAATACTAAAACGACGGTATGAATTTTGGTTTACCATTGTAGCATTACATAAAATAGGTGCTGTCATCATTCCGGCCACCCATTTGCTCACAAAAAAAGACTTGATTTACCGTAACAATGCAGCTGATATAAAAGCAATTATTGCAGTCGGGGAAGAACCTATTATCACCCATATCAATGATGCCATGCCCGAATCACCCAGTGTGGAAATGCTGATTTCAGTCGGACATATTATTCCTGAAGGCTGGCTTGATTTTCACAAAGGAATTGAAAATGCAGCACCCTTCACTCCCATTGCCAATGTAACTGATAACGACGACCCACTGATTATCAGCTTTACTTCGGGCACTACCGGGAATGCAAAAATGGTACTGCTGGATTGCGTCTATCCCCTGGCACACATTATTACAGCAAAATACTGGCACAACCTGCATGAAGATAGCTTACACCTCACCATAGCCGATACCGGTTGGTTAAAAGCCGTATGGGGAAAACTCTATGGTCAGTGGATCGTAGGAGCATGTGTATTTGTATACGACCATGAAAAATTCACTCCGGCAGCTATGCTTGAAATGATTCAAAAGTATCGTATTACTTCCTTGTGTGCACCTCCGACAATATTTCGTTTTTTGATCCGGGAAGATCTGACTCATTATGATCTTTCTTCACTGGAATATTGTACGATTGCAGGCGAGGCATTGAATCCGGCGGTGTATGAACAATTCTTACAGCTCACCGGTATTAAATTGCGGGAAGGTTACGGTCAGAGCGAAACAACCCTTTCACTGTTCACCTCACCCTGGGTAGAACCAAAACCAGGATCGATGGGATTGATTAATCCTCATTATGATGTTGATTTGCTTACTCCTGAAGGACGGGTGGCAGAAGTCGGGGAACAGGGACAAATTGTGATCCGTACCGACAAACACTATCCGGTGGGCCTGTTCAAGGGGTATTATCGCAATGAAGAGCTGACAAACGAAGCCTGGCACGATAATGTGTATTACACCGGCGATGTGGCATGGAGGGATGAAGATGGTTATTTTTGGTTTGTGGGACGTGCTGATGATGTGATCAAGAGTTCGGGTTACCGGATCGGACCATTTGAAGTGGAAAGTGCATTAATGACTCATCCTGCCGTTGTGGAATGTGCTATTACTGGTGTTCCGGATGAAATTCGGGGACAGATAGTAAAAGCGACCATTATTCTGTCGAAAGAATACAAAGACAGAGCAGGTGAAAAATTAATTAAAGAAATACAGGACCATGTAAAAACAGTGACTGCTCCATATAAATATCCGCGTATTATTGAGTTTGTGAATGAATTGCCTAAAACGATAAGTGGCAAAATTCGCAGAACAGAGATACGGGAAAAAGACAATAACAAGTTATAATTAAAAAATTTTTAAATAGATGAATGTCATCAATCTCTCGGATAACAATTCCGTATTAAATCATTATATCAAGGAAATCCGTTCGGTAAAAATTCAGAAAGACTCTATGCGTTTTCGCAGGAATCTGGAACGGATCGGCGAAATAATGGCTTATGAAATCAGTAAAAAAATGCGGTATAAAGCCGAGGAAGTAAAAACTCCATTGGGTCTTGCCAATACAGAGGTAATTGATGAAAAAATTGTCATAGCAACGATTCTCAGGGCCGGATTACCCTTCCATACAGGGTTCCTGAATTATTTTGATTCAGCTGAAAATGCTTTTGTTTCCGCATACCGCAAATACAAGGATGCATTGAAATTTGATATTTTTATCGAATATATTGCTTCGCCAAACCTGGATGGAAAGACATTGATTATTACCGATCCGATGCTTGCTACCGGGGGTTCCATGGAACTTGCCTATGGAGCCTTGCTTACAAAAGGGAAACCCACGCACATTCATATTGCTACAGTTATCTCAAGCCAGGTGGCCATTGATTATATATCGACCCATTTCCCGGAAGTAAAAACCACTGTTTGGGCCGCAGCCATTGATCCCGAACTGAATGAACATTCGTATATCATCCCCGGATTGGGTGATGCAGGCGATCTGGCATTTGGTGAAAAATTGTAAGTTGATTTCCATTAATGGGAACTAAACAAAAAGCATCGATTCAAATCATCGATGCTTTTTTGTATTTCAGGCATAAAGTAGATTAAATGTTACTTTTTATAATACTGCATCGCTTCAGGCAATAATTTTCTCAGTTCAGCAATCCTGTTTGCATCCGAAGGATGGGTACTCATAAATTCCATGGGGGCAGTGGTTGAATTAGCTGACATTCTTTCCCAGAAGGTAATTGCTTCATTGGGATCGTACCCGGCCATGGCAAGAAAAATCAATCCCAAACGGTCGGCTTCGTATTCGTGCTTGCGGGAATAAGGCAACATAACTCCGTATTGTGATCCTATCCCATAAATAGTAGTAATGGTAGAACGGGTTGCAGCTGACTTATCCGACAAAAGCACATCTGTCAACGATGCACCATATTGAAGTACCATTTGTTGGCTCAGACGCTCGTTACTGTGTTTAGCTACCGCATGAGCTATTTCATGTCCAAGTACTACTGCCAGTCCGGCTTCATTCTTAGTTACATGTAAAATACCATCAAATACCACTACTTTACCGCCCGGCATGCAAAATGCATTCATGGACGTATCTTTAACCAGATTAAATTCCCATGCATAAGTAGCAACATCGGTAGACATTCCATTCGCTTTTAAATAAGCCTCAACAACTGTTGACAATTTATTGCCTACCTTTTTAACCAGGGCCGTATTCATTTTGTCTTTCGAAGCAGGCACTGAATCAATAAACTGTTTATAACTCTGAAAGCTTGAAGTCAACACTTCCGAATCGGAAACTAACAGCAATTGTTTACGTCCTGTAAGTAAAACAGTAGAGCAAGAAAATAAAATACAAGTAAATAATACAAAATAGGCTATTTTTTTCATAAACTGTTATTTTTTGTTGAATTGTTTATTATTCTAAATTTAAAAATTTTATCTTTGCATAGATAATTTTACTTTATTATTTGAGTAAACGAATAAACATTTAATATTGTTTTAATTTTGATTTCTTGATTGTTGATATTTATGGTTAATATAACAAATGTGACTTTATGAAAAACAGCTATTTTCTTTTTCACTATTGGAAATCATTCATAATAATCGCCATAATTCTATATCTGTCGTTTGCTTCACCTTCGACATTTAAAGAGGTCCCGACCTTCAAATTTGAGGATAAACTGATTCATTTATTAATGTACGGAGGTTTAACCGGCATTTTAATTTTTGATTTCAGGCAATATGCCAAAAATAATTATACAACTTTTTTAGCATTTATACTAGTATGTCTTCTGTTTCCGGCAACTCTTGGAGGAGCAGTTGAAATTATACAACCAATTTATTTTCCACCACGATCAGCCGAATGGTTGGATTGGTGCAGTGATTTGTTGGGAGTATTAGTTGGATGGTTTGTAATGAGTTGGATTTCACCCAGAATCCTAAAAAGGCACCGTTAAATTTTATCTGTAGAAAAATTGTTTTAGTAGTACTGTATTTGTTGTTGTAAAAAAGCTATGAATGAAGATACTCTTAAATACAAAATAGGCATAACGCTTATCAAAGGAATAGGAAACAACCTGGCTAAGAACCTGATTGCTTATATCGGGAGTGTGGAAGGGGTATTCAATGAAAAGCAGCAAAACTTAGCTAAAATTCCCGGGATAGGTGAAATTCTTTCAAAAGAAATAGTTTCACAGAATGTATTAAAACGTGCTGACCGGGAAATAGAATTTATCATTAAAAATAAAATTCAAACAAGCTATTTTACGGATCATGAATATCCGTACAGGTTGAAAGAATGTCCTGATTCGCCCATACTGATTTATATAAAAGGGAATTGCGATTTAAATGCCGGTAAATTTGTTGGAATAGTAGGTACCCGGAATGCGACAGAAACAGGAAAGGAAAATTGCAAAAAACTGATTGCCGATTTAAGAAATGCCCAATCGAACACAACAATTGTCAGCGGATTGGCATACGGAGTGGATATTTGTGCTCATAAAGCAGCCCTGGATACAGGATTGCCAACCATCGGGGTTATAGGACACGGTCTGGACAGGATTTATCCGGCTTCACACCGGCCGACAGCAGTAAAAATGGTACAGGAGGGTGCTTTACTGACAGAATATTTAAGTCAGACCAACCCCGACAAACAGAATTTTGTGCAACGAAACCGCATTATAGCCGGATTGTGTGATGCCATTGTAGTGGTAGAATCGGGGATCAAAGGCGGAGCACTGATTACAGCTGAAATTGCCAACGATTACAACCGGGATGTATTTGCCTATCCTGGACGGGTAACTGACGAATGGTCGGTGGGATGTAATGCGCTCATTAAAAACAACAAAGCCTCTCTGATTGAATCGGCAGATGATATTTTACGTTTTTTGAACTGGGAGAAACATGAATCCGGTAAAGCAACGGTTGTTCAAACTGCCATGTTTGTTGATCTTTCGGATGATGAACAATGTATTATTACCTCATTAAGGCAAAGTATGGAAGGCATTCAGGTAAATGATCTGGCACTTAAACTGATAAAACCTATCAGTAAAATTTCCTCGCTGTTGCTGGAACTTGAATTTAAAGGACTGGTAAAATGTTTACCCGGAGGAATGTATCGAATTGTAAAATAACACTTATACAATATCTATTCTATGACCAAATTGAAGAAAATCATCACACAAATGCTGTTAATTATTAGTCTTAGCGGAATAACCGTACAGGCGCAAGACAGTATTGCCATTCGAAAAATCACAGCGTATTCAAAACATTTTGCTGCCTTTTCCAATTCATACCCCCAGGAAAAAGTGTACCTTCATTTTGATAATTCAGCCTATTTCCTGGGCGAGACACTTTGGTTTAAAGCATATCTGGTCACAGCAGAGCGAAATGCACTTAGTGTGTACAGTAAAACATTGTTTGTAGAATTAATTACTCCGGAAGGAAACATTATTGAAACTAAAAAATTCAAAATTGAAAACGGGCAATGCCACGGTGATTTTAAATTACCATCTACAAAATTTGCAGGTTTCTATGAAGTTAGGGCTTATACCCGATATATGCTCAATTTTGACAAAAACAACATTTTTTCCCGGGTATTTCCTGTGTATGATGAACCTGCGGTGGAAGGAAATTACAAACATATTATCACCGATCGGGTACCTTCACAAAAAATTCCACAACTACGAAAAGAGTATATTCAAAAGGAAGAGCTTAACCTGATATTTTTCCCTGAAGGTGGAAATCTGATTACAGGACTTAAATCGAAAGTTGCATTTAAAGCAACAGGTAAAAATGGCGAAAATACTTCTGTTTCGGGATCTGTATTTGATGAACAGGGGAATAAGATGACCGATTTTACGACTGAATATCTGAATATGGGTGTTTTTGAATTCACTCCCGGTGCCGGAAAATATACTGTAAAAGCTCAATATCTGAACAAAGATTATTCTTTTGAGTTGCCCCGTGCATTGCAGGCCGGTTATGTATTAAACATAAATAACCTGGATGAAGAAAAAATGGATATCCTCATTCAAAAGAGCCCTGATAAAACTTCCGAACCGCTTGGTTTATCCATTTCATCCCGGGGAAAGCTGTATGGTTTTGAACAGGTAACAGTTGGTGAAGAGAATGCCGTGCTACTTTCTTTCAATAAAAAAATGCTTCCATCAGGGGTGGCTCAAATAACACTTTACAATTCATTGGGAGAGGTATTAAGTGAACGGCTTGCTTTTGTAAATCATTTCAGCCAGATGAAAATTGAAATGACTCAGGATAAAGATGTTTTCAACCCTTTCGAAAAGATAAACCTTCATTTCCTTTTAAGTGACATGAGAGGAAAGCCAATTGAAACTACTTTTTCGGCAGCAGTACATGATAATACCACTACACTTTCAAACCCACTCAATGACAATTTGTTAACTAATCTGCTGCTTTCATCTGAATTGAAAGGATACATTGAAAATCCGGGATATTATTTTGAATCAAATGATATGTCACGCCGACTGGCACTGGATTTATTACTCCTTACACAGGGTTGGAGCCGGTATTCTTGGAAACAAATGGCAGGTGTTGACCCTTTTGAAATAAAATATCCGATCGAGAAAAAACTTGTCATTGAAGGAACTGTCACTTCTTTGATTCTAAAACAGAAAAAAGAGAATGTTGATGTATCCATGATTTTGATGAACGATAGTTTGTCTCAAAAGGGAATCTGCAAAACTGACAAAGAAGGCAAATTCAATTTTGGACTACAGGATTTTAAAGGGCAGGCAAGTTTGATTCTTCAAACCAAAGAAAATGAAAAAAGAAAAGAAAAGAACATAATGCTGGATAGAAATTTCACTCCTGAAATTAAAAGTTATTCCGCTTCTGAATTAAACATCACTGACTACACAAGGGCAACCAGTGATACTATCGCATCAAATGAGCTATTGAAAAGCATTTCCGATCTAAATAAAACGACTCAATCTGAGAGTGATAAAAATCTAATGCTACAGGAAATTATTGTTAAAGCTAAAAAGAAATCAACCGGATACGGTCAGGTAAAAGTCAACATTGTATATAAAGTCGACAAAGAACTTGACAAAATGTTGGATACCGGAGATTGGATACCTGCAGATATTTATACATTTCTTGAAAAAATGACGAAGTATTATACTTCATCAACAGGAAAATATAAAGGGAAAAAAGTAATGTTTGTAAAAGATAATTCATTGATGTTGATTCCTGGTATTAATGCAATACTTTCGGGAGTAGATACTCATTCAACTTCAGATTTAAGTTCGGCAGGTTCAAATCAACTTTCAACTAATAATACAGGAAATCAATCATCAACAAGTAATACTCCCGGAAGTACGAATCAATCAGCCAATAATAATACAACTTCTTTAGCTGACCAGGTTTCAGATTTGCCACGAATTGAAGATATTGAATCGGCATCTGTCATAGAAGATTTCAATTCAATACTAAAGATTTGTCCAACTTTAGATCCAACTAACACAGTATTAATTATTTTACATACCAGAAGAAATTATCAATCAGAAGCATCAGGGGTACGAAATACAAAATATGAAGGATATGCATATACGAAAGAATTTTATAGTCCACATTACAATACTATGCTTCCTCCGACAGAAAAAGACTATCGCCGGACCATTTACTGGAATCCGGATATAATGACAGATAAAGAAGGTAAAGCAAGTATTGAATTCTTTAACAACAGCACTTGTAAAACCTTACATGTAAATGCCGAAACGGTTACTTCAAGTGGAATAACCGGTGTATTGAACAAATAGATACATCTTATCAACAGGAGGTGTTTTTGAAAATATGAAATGATAAAATGTATAGCAGAGAAGAATTAAAACAACTAAAAAAAGAATTTTGGGAAGGATTTGGACTGTATTGCAGTCAGGTGCCTGCATTAAAACGTCGTAAAAGCAAGTTTATGCTCTACAATACCAAGATGAAGGGTGTGGAATTGAAATTTGATGCTACACGAACAGGTGCTTCGGTAATACTTGAAATCAATCTTTCAAATCCAAAGCAACGTCTCGAAAAGTATGAACAATTCGTATTAAACAAATCCACCATGGAAAAACAATTTCCCGGTGGCCTTATCTGGAACAGAGCTTATATCAGGGAGTGCGGCACAGAAGTAAGCAGGATTTATATTGAAAAACATGATATCGACTTTCACAGACGAATACAATGGATGGAATTCTACAGCTTTATGTCTGCTGAAATGTTGAAACTTGAAAAAGCATTTAAACTAGTGAAGGATACTATGGAGTAAGCCTTTTTTTTGAAATTATAAATAAAAATCAGGAGTGCAGTCCAAAACAAATAAAATCCGGTTAAAGACCGAAATGTGACCAAAAGGAAGAGAAATAATAAACGATACACTCTTTTATTTTTAACGAATACATTTTATATTCAAAAAATAAACATTTAATACAAATTACTGATTCGGGATTTTTGCAATGATTTCCATAATTTAGTATAATTGTGTATCAACTTATTAAATTTGAGTGAAGGTTAAAATCAATCAACAATTTAGTTGATAAAACAAGGATTTTTTAGTAGTTTTGCATCCCATAAATAAACGTAAAAAGGAATATGGAAAAAAAGCAAATCAAAAGAGCCTTAGTTTCTGTTTATCATAAAGATAAACTTGATATTATTATTCAAAAACTATACTCAGAGGGGGTTGAATTTATCTCTACAGGAGGAACTCAGTCCTTCATTGAATCACTTAATATCCCATGCCAGGCAGTTGAAGACCTGACGGGTTATCCTTCTATTTTAGGCGGGCGTGTAAAAACATTGCATCCTAAGGTGTTTGGTGGTATTTTGTCGCGTCGGGATAATGAAGAGGACAAAGAACAAATTGAAGATTATAAAATCCCTGAAATTGATTTGGTTATTGTTGATTTATATCCTTTCGAAGCCACTGTGGCAGCCGGAGCTGATGAACCAACAACCATTGAAAAAATTGATATCGGAGGCATATCACTCATCCGGGCAGCTGCTAAAAATTATACCGATGTGGTGATTGTAGCTTCACAGGATCAATACGAGCCATTGCTGGATATAATTACTGCTAACGGTGCTCAGACTACCCTGGAAGAACGTCGTTGGTTCGCCAAAGAAGCTTTTGCTGTTTCATCTCACTACGATTCGGCTATTTTCAACTATTTCGATGGACAGGAAGAAAGTGCATTCCGTTATAGTGAAAACAACTCCAAAATCTTACGTTATGGTGAAAACCCACATCAAAAGGGTGTTTACTTTGGTAAATTTGAAGACTTGTTCGAACAATTACAAGGACGTGAAATTTCGTATAACAACCTGCTTGATATCGATGCATCCATTAATCTGATTAATGATTTTGAAGACATTACTTTTGCTATTTTAAAACATAACAATGCATGTGGCATTGCGTCACGTCCCGTGCTGGTAGATGCATGGAAGGCTGCTTTGGCCGGCGATCCTGTTTCGGCTTTCGGTGGCGTTTTAGTAACCAATGCTGTGGTAGATAAAGCTACAGCCGAAGAAATGAATAAAATTTTCTTTGAAGTAGTTATAGCACCGGATTATGATCTTGATGCAATAGAAATCCTGAGTCAAAAGAAAAACAGGATTATCCTGATACTGAAAGAAACAAAACCGAAAGCAAAACAATTCCGTTCACTGCTCAACGGGGTTTTGATGCAGGATAAAGATACCCATACCGAAACATCGGATGATTTAAAGGTAGTAACAGAAAAAGAACCTACTGAAGAAGAAATTGAAGATTTACTTTTTGCCAATAAGATAGTAAAACATTCAAAATCGAATGCCATTGTGTTGGCAAAAAATAAACAATTGGTCGCCAGTGGCGTGGGACAGACATCACGTGTTGATGCATTGACACAAGCCATTGAAAAAGCAGCCACATTTAAATTCGATTTGAATGGAGCTGTTTTAGCGTCCGATGCTTTCTTCCCTTTCCCTGATTGTGTTCAAATTGCTTCAGAGGCTGGTATTACAGCTGTTATTCAGCCAGGTGGCTCTATTAATGATAAACTTTCAATAGAAACATGTAATGAAACAGGTGTTTCTATGGTGACTACAGGATTCCGTCACTTTAAACACTAATACGAATTTAATGACGTAGCCTGCGAAGACTATAAAAAAATAAAAAATAAACATTCTGAAATAAAGAAATAAAATGGGACTATTTTCATTTACACAAGAAATAGCTATTGACCTGGGAACGGCCAACACCATTATCATTCACAATGATAAAATTGTGGTTGATGAACCATCAGTAGTGGCGTTGGATAAGCGCACCGATAAACTGATTGCCATTGGTGAGAAGGCTCGTCAAATGGTTGGAAAAGAAAACGAAGGAATTCGCACAGTAAGACCGTTACGCGACGGGGTAATTGCTGACTTTTATGCTGCCGAATTAATGATTCGTGGGATGATAAAAATGATTCCTACTAAAAATCACCTCTTCTCTCCTACCCTTAAAATGGTAGTTTGTATCCCTTCCGGAAGTACGGAAGTAGAGATTCGTGCTGTGCGTGACTCTTCAGAACATGCCGGTGGCCGGGAAGTATACATGATTTACGAACCAATGGCAGCAGCAATAGGCATTGGAATTGATGTGGAAGCACCAAACGGATGTATGATTGTTGATATCGGTGGTGGAACCACTGAAATCGCCGTTATCTCACTTGGTGGCATTGTTTCCAATAAATCCATTCGTATTGCAGGTGATGATCTGACACTGGATATCGTAGAATATATGGGACGTATGCACAATATCAAAGTGGGTGAGCGTACGGCAGAAATGATTAAAATAAACGTTGGGGCTGCTCTGACCGACCTGGAAGATGCCCCTGAAGATTATATCGTTCACGGACCAAATCGTATGACAGCTTTACCAATGCAGGTTCCTGTTTCTTACCAGGAAATAGCACACTGCCTTGAAAAATCAATTTCTAAAATTGAAGCTGCTATCCTGAGTGCACTGGAGCAAACTCCTCCTGAATTGTATGCTGATATCGTACAACGTGGCATTTATTTAGCGGGTGGTGGTGCATTACTTCGTGGATTGGACAAACGCCTGACCGATAAATTAAATATCCAGTTTCACATAGCTGAAGATCCATTACGTGCGGTAGCACGTGGAACAGGTATCGCGTTGAAAAACGTAGATAAATTCTCTTTCCTGATTCGATAAAACAAAAATCAAATTTTCGATATACACCTTACTCAATGTGTATATCGAAATTTTTGTTCTTTACAACGTCTTATACCTCCTCGAAGTTTCATCAATAATGAAGAACCTCATCAATTTTTTAATTCAATACAGTGTTGTGTTTCTATTTCTATTTTTAGAAATAGTTTCCTTTACGTTGATCGTTAAAAATCAGGAGTATCAAAAGAGTGTCTTTTTATCTTCCAGCAATTCGATGGTTTCAGGTATGTACGAATGGAGCAATTCGGTGGTTGAATTTTTTAAACTACGTGCTGCCAACGATAATCTGTCCGAAGAAAATACGGCACTTAAGAATCAAATTATCAAATTACAAAATAAGTTATCTACCCTGAAACCCGAAGTTACTGATTCAGTTCACTTTCGTATATCCCCTGAAATGGAATATCAGTTTATTTCGGCTAAGGTAATCAATGGTTCAACCAATAAACTCCAAAATTATATTACCCTGAATAAAGGTGCCATAGATGGTATTAAAATGGATATGGGTGTGATCAGCGACGAAGGAGTGGTTGGAATAGTAAAAACCGTATCCCAACGTTTCTCGGTAGTTATTCCAATATTAAATCCAAAAATTGAGATCAGTTGTAAATTTAAACGAAGCAATTATACCGGTGGATTGCTTTGGTCGGGTGAGGATTACCGATATGCTAACCTGACTGATATTGCCCGACATGTAGAACTTACCTTAGGTGATACTATTATAACAAGCAGTTTTACAAACTCTTTCCCCGAAGGAATACCTGTTGGTACAATTGAAGATTTTAAAATCAAAGAAAGCGATGCATATTACAAAATAAAAGTGAAGCTGGCAGTAAATTTCCGTACTTTGTCACATGTTAAGGTAATAAATTATATGAATTATCAGGAACAAAAAGTATTGGAAAAAAAAAAGGTTGTATAGTT
>Ga0302215_10001449_pt1 | contig 16983 bp, 17 predicted proteins | sample II_Fen_N3_1_FD_194580 | JGI IMG/M metagenome (GOLD analysis project Ga0302215, IMG submission 194580) | Peat permafrost microbial communities from Stordalen Mire near Abisko, Sweden - II_Fen_N3_1 | ecosystem: Environmental > Terrestrial > Soil > Wetlands > Permafrost | place: Sweden: Abisko...
TGACTTTATCCACGAAACTCGTACTTCTGTATTTGATGCAGGTGCTGGTATCGCATTGAACGGTAACTTCGTAAAATTAGTTAGCTGGTATGACAATGAGTGGGGTTATTCTAACAAAGTGTTAGATTTGATCGCACACATGGATTCAGTAAAATAAGCTGACCAATTATAAAATTTAAAAATCCCTTGCAACGGTTGTTGCAAGGGATTTTTTTAAGCTTTAAAATCAATTTATCAATATTCGAACCTTCCGAATTCACTCTCAATCAACAGTTCTTTTTTATCAGAAGCTTCGCAATAACCAACAATCTGAGCATCTATATTGAATGATTTTGAGATTTCAATTACCTTCTCGGCATGTTCTGCTGGAAGATACACTTCTAATCGGTGCCCCATATTGAAAACCTTATACATTTCTTTCCAATCCGTTCCAGACTCTTTTTGGATAAGCTGAAACAATGGTGGCACTGGGAATAAGTTATTTTTTACTACTTTCAAATTTTCAACAAAATGTAGAATCTTGGTTTGTGCTCCACCTGAGCAGTGAACCATTCCGTGAATGTTCAGGCGTAGCTCTTGCAATAATTTCTTTACAACTGGTGCGTAGGTACGAGTTGGAGATAACACAAGCTTTCCGGCATCGATTCCCAACCCTTCAACCTCATCAGTTAATTTACACGAACCCGAATAAGCCAAATCCTGAGGTATGTCCGCATTGTAACTTTCGGGATATTTTACAGCCAAATAATTGGCAAAAACATCATGACGAGCAGATGTCAATCCATTGCTTCCCATTCCGCCATTGTATTCTTTTTCGTAGGTAGCTTGTCCACTCGACGAAAGTCCTACAATCACATCACCGGCTTTGATATTGGCATTATCAATCACATCAGATCGTTTCATGCGGCAAGTAACGGTGCTATCCACAATGATAGTACGAACCAAATCGCCCACATCTGCAGTTTCACCACCCGTAGGATAGATATTTACACCCATACCGGCCAATTCCTCAACCAGCTCATTTGTACCGTTTATAATGGCCGAAATAACTTCTCCGGGGATACGATTTTTATTCCGACCAATAGTTGAAGACAGCAATATGTTATCCGTTGCGCCAACACACAATAAATCATCGATATTCATGATAAGTGCATCTTGCGAAATGCCTTTCCAAACTGAAATATCACCGGTTTCTTTCCAATAAATATAAGCTAACGATGATTTCGTTCCAGCTCCATCAGCATGCATAATGTTGCAATACTCCGGATCATTTCCCAAGAAATCTGGAATTATTTTGCAAAAAGCTTGTGGAAAAAGTCCTTTATCAATGTTCTTAATTGCATTATGTACATCTTCTTTCGACGCTGAAACGCCTCTTAAATTATACCGCTGGTCACTCATTTTCTTATTGTTATTTTGCTTCGCATTATTTGCTTTGCGTTATTAATTGATATTATCCTACTTACTACCGATTACAAACTATCTTCCCGATTTTGCAATCATTTCTGTCAACTTTTTATTGAATTTAGTTTCCTTCAGCAATTGTTCTAAAGTCATGTGCATACGATAACACCAGAAATTACGCGGATTACTCGGCACATTAATTCGCTCAGCAAAAGGATGCTCCAAACACAACTTTGACTCTAACGCCATCCAATCTTGCCAAGGTAAAATAATCAGCATAGAATCAGATTGTAAATGCTGTTCCACTATTCGCTCAGCAATCCAACTCTCGCAGGTCGCAGGTGCAGGGCCTTGCATTCTGAGCGCTTTATTATAAAACCGTTGTATCAAGGCTGGATCTTCTTCCCACCAGGCTCTGATAGGGTTCATATCATGTGTTGAAGTTGTGCAAACCGAGCGATAAGGAGCATCAGCCGGCATCGCAAATTCAGTATTCGGTTTTTTTGGCATACGCTGAATTTCTAAGCTCAGAATTTCAAGCGAATTCATTACATCGGGTACTGAATCGGGCACCATACCCAAATCTTCGCCGCAAACCAACATATTAGTTGCCGAAATCAATGCCGGGAGCTTCTTCAACGCCTGTTGTTTCCAGAACTCAGTATGACGATGATAGAAATAATCAACGTAAATACTATCGAGCAAACGACGGGTTTCATCAGGCAAATCGCGGAAAGTAGCCGAATTATGCATTGAAATGCGTGGATGAAACTTATTTGCATCGTGAATATCACGAACAAAAAGCACCTCACAATGAAGCATATATAAACCATCACGGATCAGCACTTCTTTGTTTGCAAAATTATAATCGAGTGTTGCAAAATGCTTCTCAATCTTCTTTTGTGTATCAAATTCAGGCTTAAATTTGTAATTTTGCCAACCATCCTGCAACAGGAATTCGCGAATCACATCGTCAGTATATTTTCCAAAAGTAGCATAAAGCACATGTTCCTTCAAAAAAGGTTTCAGAAAACGACTTTCGTCCCACCATAAACCCTTCAATTCTAACTCCTCGCGAGTAAAAGGCAAAGCTGGCTGAAAACTACCGGTAAGCCCCCAGACTGCATCAACAGGAATTCCCCAAATGCGGAAAAAGCCTAACACATGGTCAATACGGTAAGCATCGAAGTATTCTGCAAGCTTTTGGAAACGTTTACGCCACCATTGGTAACCGTCTTTTTCCATCAGTTCCCAGTTGTAGGTTGGGAAACCCCAATTCTGGCCCGTTGCCGAAAAATCATCGGGTGGTGCACCCGCTTGCATGTCAGTATTGAATAATTCCGGTTCAACCCAAGCATCTACACTTCGTGGACTTACTCCAATAGGAATATCGCCTTTAATGGCAATACCATTGGCTCGTGCATAGTCATGCACTTCCACTAATTGTTTATGTAAATGATATTGAAGAAAATAGTAGATTGCAATTTCGTGGTAATGTGGCAAAGCAGACGAAGTAAGAGCATCGATTTCCGCCTTATTGTAAACACTGTACTCCTGCCATTTAGCAAAAGAGGGCGTACCGTTCAAATCGCGCAAATAAGAGAATGCAGCATAAGGAACCAACCATTCTTTATTTGCTTCAAAAAATGCGTTATAATCATCAGAAGCAAATACTTTAGGACTTTCCTGAGGATAAACAATTTTGAAATACTCCCATTTAGCATTCATTACATGCTGATAATCGGAGAAAGTATGTGCATTTAGTTCCTGCTTTTTTGCCTGAAAATACTCTTTTTGAGCTTTAGTTTTCAGCTTCCCTATTTTATCCAAATGAAGATAAATGGGATGTAAAGCATATACAGAAACCGCATTATATGGATATGAGTCGAAATTAGTATGATAAAGAATGGTATCGTTTATTGGCAATGTTTGGATAATACGCTGACCGGTTTTTTTAGCCCAATCAACCATCTTTTTCAAGTCATTAAATTCTCCAATTCCAAAACCCTGCTCGCTACGAAGCGAAAAAACCGGAATAGCAACTCCGGCACCTCTCCAAGAAGGAATTAAACGAATAAAATGCTCATCATTTACAAAAGTTAAAACATTTTTATCGGCATACGCTAACAAACGATTCGCACCACCTCCCCAAGCTAACACTTCGTCTGTTGCAGTATCAACAATCAGGTATTTATATTCGAGTGGAAAACTCAACTTATTAGCATCTAATGTTATAGTCCAAACAGGAAACTGCGACTCATCTAGCCGCACTTTGTGTTCAACATCCCAATTTCCCAACGCATCCTGATTGCCAACAATAGCAAAATGACGATTCGACTCTATTTGAGGGCAATTAACACTCAACACCAAATTTCCTTCGGTCTTTTTAGCTTCAATCGTCGAATTGGTTCTTTTGAAAAAGCAATCGGAAAAAGCGGCAGTTTTAAAGGGACTATCGCCATAAGAAGCTCTCCAATTATCCTGTATATTAACCGTTTCTAAAATTACAGGGAATTTTACAGTGCGAATATCACCATATTCATAATCAAATGATTTACTGGCGTTTAAAATAACATAATGATATGAAACAGTGTCTGAATTTTCAATCGAAATCTCAATAGTCCATTCCGATTTATCGTTACATTTCATTTCATAATGTTGAAATGAAGGGGTGTCGGATTTACCCGGCTCCTGTAGCAAAAGGTACATAGACTGTCCCCATTGCGTTTTGAAATGTATATTGAATTTGACTCTCATGGCTTTACTTTTTCTAAAGAATACAAATTTACGAAAATAAAGTACAAGAAAAAAGAATAATAAAAAACTCGGTACTAAATATTGCTCGCAAACGATTGAAAAAAATAAAACCTTCTCAGTAATTAAACTAAGAAGGTTTTGAGGTTCGTGGCGGATTCGAACCGCCGTATACGGTTTTGCAGACCGGCGCCTAGCCACTCGGCCAACGAACCTTGTTTTTCGGAGTGCAAAGATAGCATTTTTTCGGTTCGTTCCAAAGCTTTTAGTGCAAAAAGGTAAATTTTATCAAATTTCAATGAGGACGTGGTCTGTCACCTGAACGTCTATCCTGAAAGTCTTGCAGTAATTTACGCTTAAATTCTCGCTCTGCCTTATAGTATTTAAATAGCGTTTCAGGCTGTAGAAGTTTTCTTAACTGGCAATGATAATTTTTAAATAGCTGAGCTTGCTTAAATTCAAAGTCAACATATCTATCATTTAATTCAGCATAATTCGGTGTTGATTTCTTTGCGTCTTTCATAGCCGATTTGAAAAATTCGCGATTCTGTTGGTGTAATTCCCATACCGATTTCTCATAACTCATGAAAATTGACTCCACTTTTGTAACATCATCGGGACTCAACTGAGCCTGCGAAACCAAGAATTGCCATTTCTGATTATGCATTTCTTCAATCCTTTGAAATTTTTCATTTTCCTGCGCCTGCAATACCTGACCTATCATAATGATCAAGCATATTAGCATATATTTTGTTGTTTTCATGTGTAAATATTTTAAAAAAAGTTATCAAATGGGCTCGCATTAAAGATTCTTTGTGGACGAAAGGCTTTGTTCATACTTTTCACACACAATATTTATTTTAGATAAAGAATTCTATCAAAAACCATCATATACAACACTATTTAGTTGCAGGAACGTCATTAACATAACAATCCAACAAAACAGTTTCATCTACCTGAGATAGCACATAAGATTCGTAGTTCTCTGTAGTTTGAATTGCAGTCCGTTGGCTATTTGTAGTATAGAGAACCGGAGTTAGCACAGCAATACCAGTAAATACGGCGGCAGCCATATACATCCATGGTCTTAAGAATTTCTTCTTAGAGCTTGATTTAAACCCAATTTGCTCATCAATCTGAGTCGCAAATTGTTCAAAATAGTTTTCAGGAACACTGAATGGCAATTCCTTTCCTATTTTATCCAGCGATAATTTATTATTTGTTTCCATAACTTATAATTTGACTATTTATATTCGTTGAGGTTTAACGACATTTTTCTTTTAACCTCACTTGCACCTTTGCAATTTATTCTTCATCCGCAAAAAATTTCTCAATTTTCTTAACCGCATGATGATAAGAGGCTTTCAATGCACCGACAGACGTACCGAGTACGTTTTCCATTTGCTCATATGTTATATCATCAAAATACTTCATATTAAAAACTAATCGCTGCTTCTCAGGCAACGTTAAAATTGCTTGTTGTAATTTAAGCTGTATCTCGTTGCCATTAAAATAATTATCAGCTCGGAGCACACTCAATAGCCCCTCCTCAACGTCATCAATAGAACTTACATTCCGCATTCGTTTATTGGACAAAAACGTAAGTGTTTCGTTGGTAGCAATACGGTAAAGCCATGTAGAAAGCTGAGAATCACCCCGAAAGCCATCCAAACCATTCCATGCTTTCATAAACGTATTTTGAAGCACATCATTCGCATCTTCATGCGACAAAACCATTTTACGAATGTGCCAATAGAGCCGTTCCTGATAGGAACGAACCAACGACGAAAAAGCAGCTGTGCGTTTTTTCGGGTCACCTAATTGTTGTTGAAATTCCTCTTCAGCTGGGGTCATAGACTTTAGTTGATGGCTCCTTATTTTTAGTGCATTTACTGTTTTGACTTCAATTATAGTCAATGGTTTAATCTGACTATATTAATTTACTGTCGAAATATCTGTTCGTCCTGCAAAAAAACGAATGATATTTTGAGACGCAAACCGACTCATTTCGTTACGAGCTTCTATCGTTGCAGTTCCATTATGAGGGGCAAGTATTACATTGTCGAGCTGCAATAAATCGGAACTAATATTCGGTTCAAATTCATACACATCAAGTGCTGCAGCATAAATTACTTTATTTTGGAGAGCTTCAACCAATGCGTTTTCATCAATAACAGGCCCACGCGCCGTATTTACCAGTATAGATGTTGGCTTCATCAATGCAAGCTTTGGCTTATCAATTAAATGATAAGTTTCTTCAGTCAGCGGAGTGTGAAGTGAAACAACATCAGCGGTTTTAAGTAATTCATCTAATTCCAATCGTTCTGCTTGATAAGTATCTTCAATTTCGCTTGGAAGTTTAGTTCTGTTATAATAAAAAATTTGCATTCCGCTTGCCAGAGCACGTCGTGCCAATGCCTGTCCTATACGCCCCAGACCAACAATTCCGAGCGTTTTGCCATACAATGTCTGACCAAGATTCTCTAACACGCCCCATTTTAGCCCTTCATCAGTGCGCAATTTTCTATCGCATTCGGCCACGCGGCGAGCAGTAGCCAACATGAGTGCAAAAGCCTGTTCGGCAGTTGGCTCTACCACCGGATCAGGAGTATTCGTCACTACAATTCCTTTTTCAGTAGCATATTGCACATCAATATTATTATAGCCAACACCATAATTTGCTATTATTTTTACCCTAGAAGTAGCTGCATCAATCACATCCCTATCCACTTTAAACTGAAAAGTCGGCAAAAAAGCATCAAAATCTGGCAAAAGTATGACAACTTCCTCTTTGGTAAACATCTCATTTTCAGGAAATACAACTTCAAAATTTTCTTGCAATAAAGAAAAACCTTCGGGAAGCAAACGGGTAGAAACAAGCACACGCATAGTCAAGTGAATTTAATAATGTACAAATATAGGAACTTTACAACCAATGCACAAATCGAGTTCCGGGACTAAACCTCATAAAAAATCATTAATTTTTCAACTTAAATTGCTTAGCAAAATTAAAAAATGTAATAATTACAAGAAATTTAAAATTTCACAAAACAACTTAGCATTAAAAACGTTAGCTTATACAAGAAGACAAATAAAAACAACTGACTTTTAAAATCCAGTGTCAGTAAAAACTGTTCAGTATACAATTAAACAAACCAAAATAGATAAATTACATGAAGATTCACGAGTATCAAGCAAGACAACTTTTTAGGGAATATGGCATTCCTGTAACCGATGATGTATTGTGCTACACTGTTAGCGAAGTAGAAAAAGCAGCGCGCGAAATGAACCGAATGGTGGTGGTAAAGGCACAAGTTTTAGTTGGTGGACGTGGAAAAGCAGGTGGTGTAAAGCTAGCCAAAACACCTGAGGATGCCGTTTCGGCAGCAAAACAAATCCTTGGTATGGACATTAAGGGTTGTAAAGTGGGAAAAGTACTGGTTTCCAACGCAGTAGACATTACGAAGGAGTTTTACGTAAGCTTAATTAACGACCGCAACACTAAAACGGTCACTTTAATGGCAAGTTCGGAAGGTGGTGTTGAAATTGAAGAAGTTGCTAAGGTCAGCCCCGAAAAGATTATAAAATTTCACATTAATCCACTAACTGGGCTACTTGATTACCAAGCCAGAAACATTGCATTACAGCTTTTCGATGACATTAAATTAGCTCAGCAAGCTGCATCAATTTTCACAAAGCTCTACAAATTGTTTGTGGAAACCGATGCTACTATTGCTGAAATAAACCCGCTGGTATTGACACCAGACAATAAAGTACTGGCTATTGATGGTAAAATGAATTTTGATGATAACGCCTTGTTCCGTCAGCCAAAGATATTGGCAATGCGCGAACCAGACGAAGATGAGTTGGTAGAGATTGATGCACATGAAAAAGGATTATCGTATATCCGGCTAGATGGTAACATTGGCTGTATGGTTAATGGTGCCGGACTTGCTATGGCAACTATGGACATGATTAAACTATACGGCGGAGAACCTGCAAACTTCCTTGATATTGGTGGAAGTTCTAGTCCGCAAAAAGTAATTGATGCAATGAATATTTTGCTGAACGATAAGCACGTAAAAGCAGTAATGATTAATATTTTTGGAGGAATAACCCGTTGCGACGATGTGGCCAAAGGATTGATAAAAGCAATGGAAGTGATTAGCACAGACATACCAATTGTGGTACGTCTCTCCGGAACAAATGCTGCCGAAGGATTGGAAATTTTAAAACAAACCAACCTGCCAACAGTTAGCTCGATGAGTGAAGCCGCCAAAAAAGCGATTGAATTAAGTCGGAGATAAATCCTTAGGTAAAAAAAACATCCAACTAAAAACCAACTAAATAGCAATGCTATCATTTATATCAAAATCAATATTATGAGCATATTAGTCAATAAAAACACAAAACTGGTTATTCAGGGAATTACCGGACGTGATGGAAAGTTCCATACCGGAAAAATGAGAGAATACGGAACTAACGTTGTAGCCGGAGTTTCACCGGGGAAAGAAGGTATGACCCTTGATGGGATTCCGGTTTTCAATACCGTAGAAGCCGCAGTCAAGGCTACCGGAGCAAACACTTCTATTATTTTTGTTCCTGCTGCATTTGCTGCCGATGCTATCCTTGAAGCTTCAGAAGCCGGCATACAATTGGTTGTAGCCATTAGTGAAGGTTTACCAATTCAGGATATGATTCGCATCACGCCTATTCTCAAACAGAACAAAACACTTTTAATTGGTCCAAACTGTCCGGGTTTAATTACTCCAGGCGAATCGCTAGTGGGAATTTTACCTGCCAACATCTTCAAAAAAGGAAATATCGGATTTATTTCGCGTAGTGGAACATTGACCTATGAAGTGGTAAACTTGTTAACCGAAAACGATTTTGGCCAGACTACATGCGTAGGAATTGGCGGTGATCCGGTTGCCGGATTGTATTTCATAGATTTGCTGGAACGATTTGAAAAAGATCCTGAAACAATAGCTGTAGTGGTTATTGGCGAAATTGGTGGCGATGCCGAAGAGCAAGCAGCACAGTACATTGCCGAGAAAATGACCAAACCAGTGGTTGCATTTATTGCCGGACAAACAGCACCTCCCGGAAAACGTATGGGACATGCCGGAGCAATTATTTCAAGCGGATCAGGAACAGCAGCCGAAAAAATTCTAGCATTCAATAAAGCGGGTGTTCCGGTGGCAAAAGAGCCGAACGAAATTCCTGAATTATTGAGACAGAAATTAAAAAAATAAAATTGTTTGCAGATTTTATCTGTTTTTAATACCTTTGAAAACTAAGTTACAACATATTGTAACTTAGTTTTTCATTTTTTGTACTTTAAAAACCTGAACTATGAAACTAAAGTTTACATTATTACTGATAGTAAGCATCACCACATCATCCCTCCTACCCGCTCAAACCGACTCTACCGACACACATATTCAATGGAACTGGAACAAATTGTCTTTATCGGGAATGTACCAAGGTGGAATGATTATGCCCACTAATATTTTTGTCAGAGGAAGTAATGCGCATTCAGTTATTATTGACGATTATCAGTCGTTTGCCATTAAGCTGTCATCACAAACTACCGGCGAACATCTTTGGGAACAAATATGTAATTATCCAAGTTGGGGCATTAGTGTAAGCGCACTGAATTTTCACAACTCGGCTGAAATTGGGATTCCAATTGCAGTTCATGGGTTTATTAACGCACCCATAATTCGTTACAACCGGTTTGCATTGAATTATGAACTTGGCTTTGGAGTCACTTTTAACTGGAAATCCTTTAATCCTATTTCGAACAAATACAATGTTGCCATTGGTGCAGGCGAGGCATTTATGAGCGATGCCGGTGTAAACGTAAGTTACGAACTGACCGATCATATTGATTTGGTTGGAGGAGCCAGCTTTTCGCATTTCTCCAATGGCGCCATTAAACTTCCAAACTTTGGCATAAACGCCATTGCCCCAAAAGTAAGCCTGAAATACAATTTTTATGAACGCCCAAAGTATATCAAGCAAAAAGTTCCAAAGTTTAACCCCAAAAACGAATGGATATTCTCCACATTTGCTGGGATAAAGAACATTATATACGATTCGCTCGACGTAAGCGTTTCAGAAAAATACAAAGGAGCATTTTTCCCTATTTATGGAGCTTCCATCCTATTTAATAGGCAGATAAGTTACAGCTCGAAAATTGGCATAGGTATGACGGTGAATTATAACGAGTCTATCAATGCACAAGTGGCCGTTGACAAAGGTCAAATCGTTGATATTGACGGGAAATTTATTGATGCCTTTCAGGTAAGTGTTTATCCTTCGTATGAGATTTGTGCCGACAAAATTTCAGTAGTTTTACAACCAGCATTTTATATTATTCGAAAAACAACAAAAAATCAATCACCTGTTTTCCACCAGCGCATCATGATAAAATATCATATTTCCGATCATATTTTTGCAGGAATCACTCTCCGCGATTATTCCATGCATGCCGATTTTGTAGAGTGGACATTAGGTTACAGAATCAGTAAATAAACCTACGCTCATATAATTAACAAGAAACCCATTCTATGCATTTTGCACTGAATGGGTTTCTTGTTATTTGAGAAGATTTTACTTATTATATTGCACATGAACAAATTCCTTATTCAATCACAACAAACGAGTATCTTTTATACTACTGCCAAAATTATAGACGATGCTTTTACAATAGCACTTGCTTCTTTACCTACTTCGAGCTCTAATGAAGCAACAGATGACTTTGTAATTACAGCTGTTACAGTATAACCTCCACCCAAATCAACCGAGACTTCATCATTAACAGAACCTTCAATAATGGAGGAAATTTTTCCCGTCAAAACGTTACGAGCACTAATCTTTTTCACATCAATACCAATGATTACGCTAGACGATTTGATAAGTGCGTAAACTGTTTCACCAACCTTTAAGCCCAGATTTTCTACTGCGCCATTTGTTATTACTGATACAACTTCGGTTCCACTTGGCAATGTCAATATTACCTCGGCATTTACAGCCCCTTCAGTTATGGAAGTTACTGTTCCTTTTAGCTGATTTCTTGTACTTAATTTCATATCTTAAAAATTTCGATAAATACTAACGGAATAATTGAGGTCAAATGTACAGCAAATTCGCAAACAACACTTCAATTTTTCAATTAAAAATTCATAATACACCACACTTTACAAACATATTTACTATTTTTACGGCACATTTACATTATTATGAGCAACATTATGCACATTTAGAAGAAAAATGCAACATGAGAGTAATATAAAACTTTATGCAAGACTAAAATCACAAAAAACGGTCACACTTAAAAATCATACAATTATGTAGTTTTTAAACAAAACCACTTCATTCACGTAGTTTATCTTACATTATCTCAGAGCTCAACAAAACATAAAATACTGGAAACGTAACAGTTACAACACTGGCACACAAATTGAAAATATCAATTTCGTATTTCCAACCATTAGTGTGCACCTGATGACCGGAAATACAAAAAAACTAAAATAGCAACAACAATGAAACAATCGTCGTTTAACATGGCTGCAGAACTTTCATTCTATCGCGATGGTGAAATTTTCCTCGGCAACTTACAGATTCGACTTATGAAACAAGTTGTAACAGATGGTTCTATTCATGCTGCTGCTAAGAACCTGAAAATGTCTTATCAACACGCCTGGCATTTACTTGATAAACTTAATCGATTGTCACCACTGCCAGTAGTTATCCGGCAAAAAGGAGGACGCGACGGAGGAGGCTGTGTAGTAAGCAATTACGGACTAAAACTAATCAGCACTTTTGAAGCTAAAGAGATTGCTCTGAAAGAGTTTCTTGATAGCAACAATGCAGATTTTGATGTCTGTTTTTTTTGACAATCGATATACTTGCGATGAGACATCGCTATTTTTTTAAATAGCGTTATTCTTTTACATTTATAACGAAGACAAAATTCTCGATTTATTCATTAACGATATTCTAACATTAAAGTTGAATTTCGTTTTAAATTAATTAGTATGAAAAAGAGTTTTATAATAGTATTATTTCTAGCAACAATTCTAACCCCAAAACTGGTAGTTGCGCAAACAGTAGTTATTGACGGAGAAATACGTCCACGCACAGAATACAGGGATGGTTACTCAAAACCATTGCTAGACACAAATGATCCCGGAGTATTCACCATACAACGTTCCCGACTGGGTTTAACATTTACCAGTGGATTATTGACCACTCAACTGACATTGCAGGATTCCCGTACTTTTGGGCAAGCAGCAAATGCTTCGGAGGCAGCATCAACAGGCATTTATGAAGCATGGGCAGAAATGCTATTGGTTCCCGGAGGTTCGTTTAAAATAGGTAGACAAACATTGAAATATGATGACAACCGACTATTTTCAGCACCACCATGGAGCAATACCGGAACAACTCACGATCTGGGGTTGTTTAAATATAACATCAATGATTTTCAGGCTCATTTAGGTATTGCCTATAATAATAGCAGTGCTATTTCATCTGAAACCTACTATTCAGGCATGACCAAATACAGACTTATGAACTTTCTCTGGCTATCAAAAGATATCTGGAATGGTATAAACATAAGCGCAATTGCGATTGATGAAGGAGTACAAGATACTACCGGAACAAAAAACAACACTACTAACTACCTGAAAACAAAGATGAATCATGCATTTACATGGGGTGGCAACCTAAAATTCCAAAATGATTCATGTCCGGTGAGTGCCTTGGCAACAGCGTATTTTCAATCCGGAAAAAACTCAACAGGCCAGACATTAACAGGTAAATTACTGGCATTAAAAGTTGATTATAAGTTCTTTGATTTTCTATCAGCCAATGTCGGAACAGATTATTTATCGGGCGACAGCAATGGAACTACCGACGGAACTCAAAGCAATTTCAAGAAATTATATGGCGCTGACCATGCCTTTAATGGAGTAATGGATTATTGGGACACACCATTAAATCAGGGATTATTGGATTATTATGGTGGCGTTACCGGAAAAATCGGAAAGAAATTGACCTTAGAAGGTTCTTATCACGTGTTCAACTCCGAATATTCAGGTATAAACAAAAAGAAGGTTGACTTTGGGAAAGACTTAGGCTCTGAATTTGATTTTACAGCCACTTATAAATTAAATACGTGGACAACTGTTCAAGGTGGTTATTGCAGGTATTTTGCAAACACTAATACAATTGTATCAAAAGATCTTGCAACGTCAGCCACTACACCAACAGAGATTAGGACTCCACAGTGGGCTTATGTGATGTTTACGATAAAACCCACATTTTTGAACACTGCTTCGGCAAAATAATCCCAAAAGCGACCAGCGGCTTTAGTCCGCTTGAAGCATCGCAAATTAAAACCAGAATAATCCTACAAGCGACATAAAGCCGCTGTCAGGAATAATAAAAACAAACCTGATCTTTAGCCTCTTTAGGGGTTTGGGATCATAAAAATTCAAAACATGAAACGAATAATTATTTCATTTGCAATATTGCTCGCTGCAATAACAATTTCGGCTCAGAAAGTAAATGTAGCCGCAGCAGCAAATCTACGTTATGTGCTGGAAGAAATTAAAACAGCTTATGTAAAACAACATCCAAAAGCAAAAGTGAATCTAACATTTGGTGCATCTGGCATGTTAGTACAGCAAATCCAGAACGGTGCTTCATTCGACTTTTTTTTGGCGGCCGACAATGAATTTCCGGTAAAGCTGAAGGACAAAGGACTCACTACCGGATCTATGTCAACTTATGCATTTGGGAAACTGGCCATATACAGCACAACATTAGACGTTGAAAAACTTGGCTTAGAAGCATTAAAAAGTTCAGCGATAAAGAAAATAGCCATTGCCAACCCAGAAACTGCACCTTACGGCGAACGAGCTGTAGAGCTACTAAAAAGTCAGAAATTATATGATGGATTAAAATCAAAAATAGTAATAGGTGAAAATATTTCACAAGCGGCACAATTTGCTTTTACAGGCAATGCAGAAGTAGGTTTCATTGCACTTTCACTGGCATTGGCTCCGGATATGGACAATAAAGGTGGTTATTATGTTATTCCACAATCACTGTACAAACCAATAGAACAAGCTTGTATATTACTAAAAACACCTGTACTAAATACAGAAGCTGCAAAGTTTAAAAAATTTGTACTTTCTCCTGACACGAAAGCCATTTGGGAAAAATGGGGATACAAAACCCCTAACCCCTAAAGGGGAATTGGGCTACTACCACATATTAAAATGTAAAATTATCAATACTAACTAAGTTCCCCTTTAGGGGCTAGGGGTCATATTATGGATCAAGACTTTATAAATACACTTTTACTTACCGGCAAACTGGCTGGATGGACCACCACAATACTTTTTGTGGTGGGATTTCCAATATCTTATCTGCTCGCTTATAAACGCTTCTGGTTTAAACCCATTGTGGAAGCCTTAATTAGTATGCCTTTGGTATTGCCCCCAACCGTCTTAGGATTTTACATGTTGGTGGCATATAGTCCGCAAAACGCATTTGGACGATGGTTAGCCGAACATTTTAATGTAAGGTTAGCATTTAGTTTCGAAGGTGTATTAATTGCCAGCGTTATTTTCAGTCTGCCATTTATGATTCAGCCCTTGCAGAATGGGTTCACCAGCATTCCCAAAAGCTTTCGTGAAACAGCCTATACATTGGGTAAATCTGAGTTCACCACATTCATTAGAGTACTGGTTCCCAATATGATTCCGTCAATTATTACTGCTGCAGCTATGACTTTTGCACATTGCATTGGCGAATTTGGCGTGGTAATAATGGTTGGCGGTAATATGCCCGGCGAAACACGTGTAGCTTCCATTGCCATTTACGACGAAGTGCAAGCTATGAATTACCAAACTGCCAACCAATATTCATTTGTTTTATTTATAATCTCCTTGCTGATTCTAACGCTTATTTACAGCATTAATGGCAAGAAAAAAATCTTCTTTTGACATGTTGACAATTAATATACAAAAGGATATGCTTTCGGCTGATGGCAGGGCAACCCTTGAAATTGATGCCACAATACAGGATAACGAACTGCTTTGCCTGTTTGGACATTCGGGTGCAGGAAAAACAACTTTGCTGCGCATATTAGCGGGACTAACTAAGCCCGACAAAGGGCGAATTATGTACAATAACACTGTCTGGTTTGATTCAGAAAAAAAGATAAACCTGCCACCGCAAGAACGAAATGTAGGGTATATGTTTCAGGATTATGCACTATTCCCGAACATGACGGTGGAAAAGAATATTAGTTTTGCTCAAAAAGAGAAGAACCCGGATGAAGTGGAAAAACTATTAGAATTATTCGATTTAAACATATTGAAGAACCAGCATCCGAATAAACTTTCGGGTGGACAGAAACAGCGTGTGGCACTGGCTCGTGCATTGGCAGCCAAACCCAATGTACTATTGCTGGACGAGCCACTTTCGGCACTCGATTATGACATGAGACTCGCTCTACAACATGAGATCCGAAAAGCGCATGAACTCTTGAACACTCTCACAATTATGGTTAGTCACGACTTGCAAGAAGTTTTTCATCTGGCATCTTCGGTCATTATGTTGAAAAATGGAACAGTCATAAAAGAAGGAAAACCAGCCGATGTATTTAGTCAATCGACGGAATGGAAATCAAGAATGGAACATTTAAGCTATTAGAAATAAACCAGAAATAAAAAATCCGATTGAAATTCAATCGGATTTTTTATTATACTCGCCACGGAGTGCAAAGCTATAAAACAGCAAGTGCTTATTATTTCTGACGTTTAAATATCATTTCGGTATCGCCCATTGGTGAACCTTCAACTTTAGCACTAAAAGTATCGTCGTCTTTCATGGTACATACGTGCTTCATTGTCATATCACCAAATGCGATTTCAAAAGTAAGTATTTTTCCATCAATTTTGGCATTTGAAAGAGGCTTATCGCCATTGGGTGTTTTAATAACTCCGGTTAGCTTTTCGCTTTCCATTTTAAACACAAAAATTAAATCCATATCAGCACCATCCTGACCTTTTACTTTAGATGCCCAGGTTCCTTCAAAACCTCCGGCAAAAGCAGCTGCCGTGATCATTAAGAATAAAACTGTTGAAAAAATTGTTTTTTTCATTTGGTTGATTTTTTTGAATTAATAATATTAGTCTATAATAGAACAAAGGTATGTAAAAGAATTTTGATATCAAATGAAATAGCTTATACGGCTAATTTCATCGACAGAAAGTTGAATTCAATCGACAAACAGGATTTTATATTATAGTAGAGAATAACAACTATAAAAATCATTATTCCACTATCATTGTACACCTGATTAATCCTCCTTTTTTCCTACCTTTTAAGTATAAATCCCTACATGAATGTAGGATTTAGGTTCAACGCTTTAACTCCAGATTTCTATCAACCCACTTTTCAAAGCATAAAATAATAATTATTATTACGCTATATTTCAACAAATTACAGCACAACAAGAGGGGTGAAAAACCACCACAAATTATTAATGGCACGGTAAATGAATAAGGGTTGTCAAGTTATTCAATACACACACAAAATCAAAAACATTAGTTATTCATTTTAAAACATAAAAAAGATGAGAAAAATTGCGATCTACGGAAAAGGCGGAATTGGTAAAAGTACCACAACGCAGAACACTGTTGCCGGTTTGGCAGAAATGGGAAAAAAAGTAATGGTAGTGGGTTGTGACCCTAAAGCTGACTCTACTCGTTTACTTCTACATGGTTTGGCTCAAAAAAC
>Ga0302215_10001451_pt1 | contig 16973 bp, 5 predicted proteins | sample II_Fen_N3_1_FD_194580 | JGI IMG/M metagenome (GOLD analysis project Ga0302215, IMG submission 194580) | Peat permafrost microbial communities from Stordalen Mire near Abisko, Sweden - II_Fen_N3_1 | ecosystem: Environmental > Terrestrial > Soil > Wetlands > Permafrost | place: Sweden: Abisko...
TGCAGATACCTATATAAACAAAATAGGCGTTGCATCACTGCAACACCTACCTTTCATCTCTAATTACTAATCAATTCTATTTTTGTAATAGAATGCGTTTTTAATCAATTTGAATTGATATTATTTTGTAAGTTTAAATATTTGATTGTTAGCGTTGATAATATAAATACCCTTAGCCAGTTTTACTTCAACTCTAGTAGAAGTTGCAACACCTGTTTGAATAGTTGCACCAAGTGTATTATAAATGCTGTATTTTTCTCCGTTTTTCAAACCTTCAATTACTGCATTTTCATTAGTAGTATATACTTTGATGCCTGTTTTCAATGATGTTATTCCAGTTGTACCAGAAACAGGTTCGAATTGATAACAGAAGCGGAAACGATTAGCAGGAGTACTTGAAATAAGGAATTTTCCGTATGTTACGCTAGCGTACCAAGCGTCTACTTCCAACGCTTTTCCACTAGGGTTCACAATATAATAAAGTAAATAACTGTCGCCTGAAGCTTGAATCAGATTGCTTTGTGTTGTTCCTTCAGGCAGTGTGATATCCATCGAAGTTGTTGATACTGTCTGTCCATTAAAGTATTTACCCGTATTCTTATTTACAATATTGTAAATACCAGTAGATGCTTCAGTAATTGTCCATTCGGCATTAGCCACTCCAGTAAAGTCCAAAGCTGCATATTTTAGTGAATCGCTACTGTCAGCATATACGATCATCTTTGTAGTACCACCATCGCCATTATCGACACCATAAGTATATATTTTATATGATGAGGTTGAACTAGGAGCAACACGTGGAGCAGCATTAAAAGTTGTTAGTGCAGCTGCTAATGTAGTTTGTGCACTTGTTAATTGGATGGCAGTAGTAGCAGAACTTAAAACTGAAGAAGCTGTTGTTTTTGCAGTCGATAAAGTATTAACAGATATTGTAGGGAACATCAAAAATTGAGTATCACCTGTTCTTGGTGTTACTGCAGTTAAACGTGTAGTCACTGTTGTAATTTGAGCTTCTAGATTGCTGTATGCAGGAATATCTGAGTTGAATTGTGTAAATGATGACTGTAAAGCTGCTTTAGCAGTGGTAATGTCACTTGTGCTTGATATCGTTGTTCTAGCAGTAGCTGCATCAGTAAGGGCAGAGTTTAATGTAGCTTTAACTGTTGCAAAGAATGTTGCTGTACGAACTTCTGCATTGTAAGCCGTTTGAACAGTTCCAATGTATGTTAGAAAGTCATTATATGGGACTATACTGTTAGAAAAGTCTGTTTGAGCAGTAGTAATGTTGCTTAGAGCAGTAGTTGCATCTGAAATAGTTGCTGATGAATTGTCAATTACAGCTTGTGCTGCGGTAATAGAAGCTTGAAGCGTATTTTTTAGAGATGTGATATATGGATTTGTATCTGTAATAGTTCCAAGTAGAGCATTTGCAGATGTAATCTGACTAGTTAGTGAAGATTTTAATCCTCCTATTGTTTGAGCTTTTAGATCGACAGTTTTAGTTAATGTTGTTGAACCGTAAACTGCTTGTACAGTAATTGTTGCATCTGCAGAGATATTGCCAGCATTCAAGGTCGCTGTTTGAAAGTTTGTTGCACTTCGAGCAATAGAAACAAGTGCTTTGTCTTCAGTAGATAATGTTCCATAATCAGAAATACTCCATTGAATGTCTAAATCAGGTTGTGAAATAGTTAAATCTTGTGACATTGCAGTTGTAAATGCAGTTACACTAAAATCAGTTGTAACATTACTTCCTGATAATGTTTGTAATGAAGAGGCACCAGTCAGCGTTTTGATGTTGTCAGCAACTAATTGACCTATAGTTGTGTTATCTAATGCTCCTGCAACGTATCCTCTATTACCATAAACGTACAGAGTAGATACGTCAGTTCCTGCTGGCAAATCAAGATTTGTATTTGAATAAGTAGTACCATTGTACATCATAGATACTTTGATAACTTTTTTGTTTGGTATATCGAGAATGAATTCAACATCAGCCCATTTAGCTCTAGCTCCCAATACCATGGTTGTATTGGTTACTCCAGTGCAAAAAAGAGCATTACTTGCATTTGCATACCCACCAAACATAAATACATCAGATCCGGAAGAATTTCTCAAATAATATCCGGTGCCCATATATGGTGAATATGAACTGCCACCTGTAGAGGTATAAAATGATGTTTTTCCATAGACATAACCTGTAAGTGAATTGCTAAAGGTCTTTGTCCACGTTCTGGATCCACTAGCTGAAGTTTCTGTTAATGGTGTGACATTAGTAATAGAGAAACCTAAAAAATTTCCACTTGCACTTCCATAACTATATGATGCTGCATTTTGAATGTTTACATAAAGTGTCGTGCTGGGAGTCCAACCTGAAAAAGCCACAGAGCTAGATGTTTTCATGTCTGCTCCAGCAGTGTATGATTCAAAAGTTTCGTTATTGAACCAAGCTGTGCTAGCTTTAATTCCTGCAAAGAGGTTTGTTGACGATAAGATTGCCAAAATTATAGCCATTAAAAGAGTAATTTTTCTCATAAAAATATAGATTTAATTAATGTGTTTATAAAAGGTTATTTTGATTATTTTTTTTCGATAAAATTATCGTTGCAAAAAAACTAATTCTGGCATAATACCACAATGGAATTTAATGCGTTTGCATAGATTTTTATTCGTTTTGGAATTCTGAGTGGTTTAAAGATTTTTGCTGGTAATCAGTGAGGTGGACAAATTTGTAAACACTAGTGGATAAATAGGTAAGGCATAAAAAAACTGATAAGCTGGGTTGCTTATCAGTTTTAGAAATTAAACAAATACGTGTTTTACTGCTGCGAATTAAGATACTTCGACGGTGAACAACCGAATTGCGCTTTGAAGCACTTGCTGAAATAGAATGGGTCGTTAATACCTACCATATATGAGACTTCAGACACGTTGTATTTGTAGGTTTTAAGCAGCTCGGCTGCTTTTATCATTCTTCTGAATCGGATAAATTCGTTTGGTGAATAGCCGGTCAGGTATTTTATTTTTTTGAAAAATAGAGTACGTCCGGTATTTGTTAATTGTGCAAACTCATCAACCGAAAATTCAGGGTCGGTCAAATGTTTTTCGAGTAACTCTTCTACAAGTTTCATGAACTGGCTATCTCTATCAGGTAAATCCAGTTGTTGTTCTTCTGTAAACTCTATCACCGGTTCGTTGCTTGCATAATGCTTGTGAAGTCGTTCCATTTTTTCAATCAACTTATTGATTTGAAGCATTAAATGTGACATGCTGAATGGTTTACTGATATAGGCATCGGCTCCGGCAACAATTCCTTCTGTATGATGCTCGTCAGAGATATAAGCTGTTAGCAATATTACCGGAATATGACAAGTGGCAAAGTCATCTTTCAGTTTCTTTGTTAGTTCAAAGCCATTCATACCCGGCATCATCACGTCGCAAATGATTAAATCCGGATCGTCATTCATACTTTTCTGAATACCAATTTCTCCATCTTCGGCTGTAATAACCTCAAAGTAAGGGTTGAGTTTGTCAGTCAGAAAATCACGAATATCATCATTATCATCTATTACCAGAATCTTGTATTTCTTTCCGGCTATTGGTGCATTTGGAAGCAAATTTAATAAGGTGTCGTTTGCATTTTGTTCAATAAAATCTGATAGGTTGTAAACTTCTTGTTTGTTGTCTTTTGAAACTACAACTTGTTCATTAACAAAATCGTCAATATTGTAAGCAGTACTGTTTAGCGGTAATTCAACGCTAAAAATAGATCCTCCATTTTCATTCTCCTTAAATTTGACATTGCCTTTATGTAATGCCGTAAATTCGTTTACCAACGAAAGTCCTACTCCAGTCCCTGTAGCCGAGAAGTTGATTTGCATAAACCTGCTAAATAATAGGCTTTGTTTCTCTTTTGGGATACCAATACCATTGTCGCTTACACTTATTCTAAGCAACTGAGTTTCTTCGTTAGCTGCTACAATTAATGATATTTTACCGCCACGTGGTGTGAATTTAAAGGCATTTGAAAGTAAGTTGAACACAATTTTATCAACTTTATTCTTATCTAAATAGGTAGGGATTGAATTTTGAGTTGACAAAAAGCGATATTCTATATTTGTTTTAGATGCTACATTGCTAAAGCTATTATATATTTCTTTCAAAAACACGATAGCGTCAGTTTGTTGTAGGTTTAGCTTCTGTTTATTGTTCTGCAACTTACGGAATTCCATTAACTGATCAATAAGACGAAGGAGATGCGATGTGTTCTTATCGAGGTCACCCACCAGATTCTGCATTGGTTCATTCATCTTGTTTTTCAGTTCATTAAGAGTGTCGACGCTTCCTTTTATTAATGTAAGCGGTGTACGGAACTCATGACTGATATTGGTGAAAAAACGAAGTTTGTAATCGGTTAGCTGACGTTCTACCTTAACTGCATTGTTCAGACGATAGAATTTTAATACCAGATTGTAAGCAAAATAGATAGTGGCACCCAGCAAAATTAGATAAATAAGTATTGCCCAACTTGATTGCCAAAATGGTGGTAATATTTCAATTTCAATTTTTGTAACATTATCATTCCACACTCCTTCGCTGTTCATACTTTTAACCATGAAAGTATACTTTCCTGGAGGTACGTTTCTATAGGTGGCAATATTAAAAGTACCAGAGAGATTCCATCGTTTTTCGTAGTTTTCCAGAATATACATAAATTGATTTGCCTTCGGATCCCTAAAGTTAAGATTCGAAAACTCAATATGAAATACTTTATCCGACGCTTTTAACTCCACCTTTTTAGAGAACGAAACTGATTGTTCTAATGGCGCATTATGGTCCCCAATCTTAGCATCTTGATCGTAAATAGATAGACCGGTTAAAACAACAGTATTTTTTTCTTTCACCTTTGTAGCTAAACTTTGAGGGTAGAAAGCATAAAATCCGTTTAAACTTCCCCAGAGCATTTTGCCGTCTTTACAGGTTAAGCATGCCGTTTCTGAGAAAATATTTGATGAAAAGTCGTCTGAAAATTTGTAATACTGAAATAGCTTGGTGTCAGGACTGAATTTATGTAAACCGCTTTCAGTACTAATCCAGAAAGCACCAGTTTTGTCTTCCTGAATAGCCATAATATTGTCAGTAGCAATACCTTGTTGGTTATTGTAAACTTTGAAAATTCCATTTCCGTTTGGTGTTTCGCCTGCGAATTTATTTAAACCACCACCTGCAGTTGCCAACCAAATACCTCCTTTAGAGTCTTGGAAAATATAGCGAACTTCGGGATTGCTAAGGCAATTTTTACTTTCAACATCAAATGTGTAGTATTTATAAGCTTTTGGATTCTTAAGCAATGCGTCGGGGTTAAAGTGTAGAACTCCATTAGTAGTTGCCACCCACAAATCGCCTTTATTATCCATAAATACATAGCGGGTATATTTTACCCATAGATCTTCGTTGAAGAAAGTGCGGAAACTTTCAGTTCCTTCGGTACTTGTTTTTACACAAACACCTCCACCAAAAGTGGCTGCCCACAATCTGCCTTTACGGTCTTTAATAAGTGAGAAAACTGTATTGTTGCTTAAAGATCCAGCTTTTCCATTGTTGATATAATGTATTGCTCCAGAAAGTTTCGAATTGGGCAATTCAATAATACCGCTTCTTTTTGTTGCCAGCCAAACTGTTCCGGCATTATCCTGAAACATACTATATACATTGTATCCATTTTCAAAAATCGTTTTTTTCTCTTTGAGGCTTGAATCATATAAATAGAGGTTTCCGGCTTTGGTTGAAACCCATATATTATGGTTATTGTCTTCGAGGAATGCTTTTACAACATTGCCACTTTTTACATTACTTTCCGGATCAGGAAATAGTATTTGAACATTCCGGTTTGAAAATGAGAGCTTATTGATACCCATACTTTCAGTGCCAACCCAAATATTGTCACTTTTGTCTTGTACTATTGATAGTAGGTAGTTGGAGCTAAGTCCATTTGAGTTTTTGGTGTAGGAGTAATGACTGATGCTTTCAGAAAAAATGTTGTAGCAGTACAGGCCATTTCCAAAGGTGGTAATCCACACATTTCCTTTTTTGTCTCCCCAAAACTGGTATCGTTCTTCGTCAATAAGTTGTATGATCGACGATGGAATTAGGTTTAGTTTGACAACTTTATTTTTCTGAGGGCTCAATAGCCAAACATTCCCACTGAGATTATATATCCATACATCTCCAAATTTATCAGTCTGAAAACTTGCATTCCCATTGATTCTTTCCCCAAAAATTGACTCGGTAGGCAAAACCTGGCCAGTAATTGTGCTTAATAGATAAATTCCACTGTTGTAGGTGGATATAAGTATTTTATCTTTGAAAATTGAGGTCTGAAAAACTTTTGTTATTGGAAGGTCGATGGATTTGTTTTCAAATTGATTGGTTTTGAGATTGTATATTTTTATTATCCCATTTGCAGCAATAAAGAAAACTTTGTTGTTGGATTCGTATGCTTTTACGAAGTTATTTTCGTCTTTTAACCCTAACGTGGTGAAGAATTTATTGTTTTGTACCGATGCAATTCCTTTTGCTGTTAAAATCCACGTGTTGCCTTTACTGTCCTGAAAAATGTCTTTTATTACGTTAGATTGTAATTTGTTCTGGCTGTCGGTAGTTCTAAAAAATGTAGTAGTGATTTTGTCTTCGGCAAATGAAATTTTAACACATCCAGCGGTTACACTTCCAAGCCAGATATTATGTTGTCTGTCTTCGTAATATAGGTTATGTTTAATTTTCTGATCGGCTTTATTTTCAAAGATAGAAATGAAGTTTTCGGTGAAGGGGCTGTAACAGTGCATCATGTCACTGTAAGTTCTAACCCAGATGTGTCCGTAACTATCCTGATGAAGTTCTTTTATTTTCCCGTTTGATAGAGTGGCCGGATCAAGCGCATTAGGAATGAAACTTTTAATTTTAACTCCGTCGTATCTGTTAAGACCGTTCAATGACCCAAACCATAAAAATCCAGTTTTGTCCTGAAGCATGCAGCGGATAGTGTTGTGAGACAGTCCATTGTCGGAGTTAATATACTCAATAGTCGGCTGCTTTTCGGCAAATGCTAAATTAGAAAATAAAATGGCTGTAAAAATGGCCCAACTATATCTCTTTAGTTGCATTTTTTTTGTGATTTTATGGTTAAAGTATCTTCGTGATCAATAAACATCGAAAACTGATGCGAATATATTACTTTAAAAATGATTTTTGCCTGTATAAATTGATATTTATCTCAGATTTAACCCAGTACTTAAATTCATAGGTCTGATTTAGTGTATTCTACGAATTCGGTTAATTGGATTATATTTTATAGATATGTACGTTTTTCCATTTTGTAATAGGCTGAATCATCGTTCTTTTGTACTATCCAACAAACAACTCAATTCAATTGTTTGTAGTTGTTTTTTTTAGTGTTTTTCCATTGGTATATGGTTAACATCTGGATGTTTAATTTTCACACAACATTATCAAAATGCATATTTATTCTAAGAAAAAAGCTACTATTCTTCTTCTCGTTTTGTCGTTTTCAAGCCTCTTGTTTTCTGCAGATATTAAAACCATTGACTTGAAAGGGAAATGGGGATTTGCAATGGATGAAAAGAACTTGGGTATTTCTGAAAAATGGTTTGATCACGGCCTATCCGATGTAATTACTTTGCCAGGTTCCATGGTGGAAAATAACAAAGGATATGACGTTTCGCTAACGACTAAGTTTACCGCTAGTATATACGATAGCTCATGGTATTTTAACCCTAAAATGGCTAAATACCGCACACTTGATAACCTGAAAATGCCTTTTTGGTTGACACAACAGAAACATTATATTGGGTTGGCTTGGTATCAAAAGGAAATAGACATACCTGCAAGCTGGAAAAATAGTCATATTGAACTTTTCCTGGAACATCCACATTTTATAACTCGCGTTTGGTTAGATAATCAGGAGGTTGGAACATACAACTCCCTAACAGTGGCACATCTTTATGATTTAACCAGGTATATTAAACCGGGAAAACATCGCATTACTATTCGTGTGGATAATAGTATGAAAGACATAGATGTGGGAACAAATTCACACAGTGTAACTGATCATACGCAGGGAAACTGGAATGGAATAGTGGGATTGATGCAGATAAATTCGCGCCCATTGGTAAATATACAGAATATTCAGGTTTTTCCTAATCTAAAGAGTAAAACTGCTTTGGTTCGCCTTAAGATATGGAACCAATTGGATCAAACCGTAAATGCAAAAGTAGTACTTTCGGCTAAAAGTTTTAATAGTGATAAGTTGCATATTGTTGCACCTGTGGAAAATCCGGTTACACTTTCGGGCAAAGAAACTATTGTTGAGATTACACTGCCAATAGGAAAAGACATGCAAACCTGGGATGAATTTAATCCGGCTCTATATAATCTCAACGCCTCGGTTACATACGATAAGCAAACTGATGTTCAGAATACTGAATTTGGAATGCGTGAAATTACTATTCAGGGTAAATGGTTTTATATAAATGGAACTAAAATTGTGTTGCGTGGCACTGTCGAAAATGCACTTTTCCCACTGACCGGCTATCCACCCATGGATATAGCCTCTTGGGAACGTGTTTTTAAAATTTGTAAGTCTTACGGACTTAATCACATGCGTTTTCACTCTTATTGTCCACCAGATGCAGCTTTTAAAGCTGCCGACCGAATTGGTTTTTACCTTCAACCGGAAGGTCCGAGTTGGCCAAATCATAGTACACAGTTAGGACGTGGTTTACCAATTGATAAGTATTTGATGGACGAAACCAAACGAATGACCCGTGAATATGGTAATTATCCATCGTTTACTTTCATGGCTTGTGGCAACGAACCACGAGGTGGTTGGGTGGCATGGGTTGGTAAATTTGTTGATTACTGGAAAGCTACCGATTCGCGTCGTGTTTATACGGGTGCGTCTGTTGGTCAGGGATGGGCATGGCAACCAAAGAGTCAATATCACGTTAAAGCCGGAGCGCGTGGTTTGTCATGGAATAATGGTCAACCTGAAACCATGTCTGATTATCGTTCAAAAATTGACACCATAAAACAACCCTATGTTTCACACGAAACCGGTCAATGGTGTGCATTTCCAAATTTTGATGAAATAAAAAAATATACCGGCGTTACCCGTGCCAAGAACTTTGAACTGTTTCAGGAAGATCTGGCTGATAATGATATGGGTGGACTTGGCCACGATTTTTTGATGGCTTCTGGCCATTTGCAGGCTTTGTGTTACAAGCATGAAATTGAACGCACATTGCGGACTCCTGATTATGCAGGTTTCCAATTGTTGTGTTTGAACGATTATTCTGGTCAGGGAACCGCATTGGTTGGTGTGTTGGATGCATTTTGGGACGAAAAGGGTTATATTAATGCTCCTGAGTTCCGCCGCTTTTGCAATTCAACGGTTCCGCTGGCTCGTATCGAAAAATTTGTTTACGGTAACGATGAAACTTTCAAAGCAAAAATTGAAGTTGCTCATTTTGGTAAAACAGAATTAGAAAATGCAAAAATACTTTGGCGAATTAAGGATGCTTCGGGAACCATTGTGAAGGAAGGTGTTTTGTCGGTTAAGAATATACCGGTAGGTAATAATTTTGATTTAGGCGAAGTGAATTTCGATTTATCAGGGTTTAAAGCACCAGCCAAACTGAATCTCGAAATTGCTATTGACGGCACCAGTTTTGTAAATGATTGGAATTTATGGGTTTACCCGGTTCAGACTGAAGCTGTAAATACACAAGGCGTTTATGTTACTAAGGAATTTGATAATAACGCTATTTCCAGACTTAATGCAGGCGAGAAAGTGCTGGTTTTGGCTGCGGGTAAAATTCAATACGGTAAAGATGTGGTTCAGTACTATTCACCTGTATTTTGGAATACATCTTGGTTTAAAATGCGTCCACCGCACACAACAGGTTTACGTATTGATAATTTACATCCAGTGTTCAATGACTTTGTAACCGAAAATTGGGGAAATATGCAATGGTGGGAACTTGCTAACCGCACTCAGACGATGTTGCTTACTGATTTTCCAAAAGGTTTCCAACCAATCGTGCAGCCAATCGATACCTGGTTTGTGAATCGTAAGTTAGGTTTGCTTTACGAAGCTAAAGTGGGTAAAGGTAAATTGATAATGACTTCAATTGATTTGAGTACTAACCTGGAAGAGCGTCCTGTTGCAGAGTGTCTTTACCGTTCGATTATTAAGTATATGCAATCTGATAAATTTCAACCAGCATTTACTATTGACTCGAAAATGGTTTCTGACTTGTTTACTAAAACAGCTGCACCAATTAATACATATACCAAGAGTAGTCCTGACGAATTGAAAAAGGACGTAAAATAAATCTAGGGAATTACATGTTCCAATATAAAGCGCAAATCGATTCGTTCGGTTTGCGCTTTTTAATTATAGTAGTTACATTAACTAGGAATTTGCTAAGTCTATGACAAGAAATTGCTTTGTATATTATTAAATGAACTACCATATTCGCTAATAAACCTAGTCGTATGTGATGCTCTGATGAGTTAACAACAGGTGTCTTGAGCTAGGTCCTGTTATGGTGCACAATACTTAAGCAATACAGATAAGCAAGGAGATAAAGACTAATGAATTTTCTACCAATGATAGTTCTTGTTTGATTCTTGGTGATCTGTATTCTTGTTCTTTTATAAATGTGTTTATAATTTGAGCGTAACATTTTGTATACGTCAATAACTTCCAAATAAAAGAGGGTGTTTCAAATTTAATTTGAAACACCCTCTGATACTTTATTTTAAACAGAATTACTTGCTCACTTTCATTAGTTTTAGTGGGTTTGAAGTTTCATTACCCGAAATAACTTTTAAAAGGTAAACTCCATCTGGACGATCAGTTAGATTAACTTCGAATTTATCATTATTTTCGTTGATCTTAGTTTGATAAACAGTTTTTCCCTGCAAATCGTTTACTATCACATCAGAAGCTATTACAGCATTATTTATATTGATCTTGAAGATACCCTTAGTTGGGTTCTGAAGAACTCCGGTTTGAATTGTGACCGATTCAATTCCAGTGCTTGGAATTATACTGATCTTTCCGGTTGTATACAATTCAGATGTGTTCCATTGAAGTCCTGCATCAAGCACCGGCAAATTGATTGTTGCAAATGTACCTGTAATAGTTGCCGCAGTAAATAGCTGATAAACTGCTCCACTTACCAATGTGCCAGAGAACAACGATACGTCGAGCGTTCCACCACAAGTCAGCGTTCCGGTAACTGCTAATTTATCACAAGAAGTTGTTCCACCAGTAACCTGCATGTTTAGTGCAGCTGTAGTGTTCAGTGAGAGATTGCCACCAAAGCTCATTGTGCCAATAGTAGTATTTCCGGGAATTGTAACTGAGTTGCTTCCCAATGATGCTGTACCTGTAATAGTTCCCGTTCCTTTAAGTGTTCCGGTGTTCGATAATAATCCACTCACTGTTCCGGCTAAAGTAGCTGTACCTCCTGACGAAATGATTAATGCGCCACCTTGAGTTCCCAGAAGATTATATGTACCTCCGCTTGAAACAGTAACTGTTCCTCCTGCTATACTTCCAGAAACAGACATTGTTCCTGCGCTTACAGTTGTTGATCCGGTATAAGTGTTTGCTCCACTCAAAATCCAAAGTCCGGTTCCAACTTTCTTTACAGTACTTGAACCTGAAATGATGCCGGAGAAAGTTGAATTTACGTTATTATTACCGACTTCAAGTCCTGCATTATAGAATGTTCCAGCTCCACCAAGTGAGCCAATTTTTATAGTCGTTGTTCCATTGTCTGAAGTTCCGTTTTTGTAACACATAATTACACCAGTTCCAATGTTTACGCTTGCATTTGGGAAACTGTTGCTATTGTTCACAATGAAGTGATTTTCGTAAGTTGAATTTGCGGAGTTAGCATTGATATTTAATGTTCCTGTGTATGCTGACCAGTTTCCATTCATGTAACAACGGATATAATCGCAAGTCCAGTTTAATATCCCTGCTCCGGTTAAAGTACCATTATAGTCGCAGCGTGCTGCTGCAACAAATGTAGCCGTACAACCAGTAGGTACATCGATAGCATGACTACTGGTGAGATAAGCGCCAATGCTGTTTTCAGTATCGAGCGTACCTCCCATAAGTGTTAGTTTTTTTCCAACACCATAGGCTACTGATGCATCAGAGTTTAATCGTATTGTACCAGCTTTGAGAACAGTTTCGTTTAATGTGCTGTTACTGGCTCCGATATACAATGTAGCTGTACCCAGTTTTGTGAGTTTTGTTCCGGTAATATTTCCGTTCCAATATAATGCAACCGGTACATAAATTAATCCACCTGCAGTGCCGGAAACAGTCATTCCGCGAGTTGTTATCTCGTTAGCAGTAGTTACTTGGACCATGGCACTATCTTTCACCTCAAAATAGGCCGGATCTGTAATATTAGGTCCGATACCTCCATTATTAGTAGCCGATGGAGCATATTTCAGGGTTAATGTTCCACTATCAACTGTTGTTTTTCCGGTGAAATTGTTTCTGTTGTTAATTGTTAGTCCTCCACTATTGGTTTTGTATAGTTGCATAGCACCTGTAATTGATCCAGTACCATTGATAGAATATGAAAGTACTGAATTAACTTCCATATAAGAGGCACCTACACTATCCACTACGTTTATGGTTTTATTGCTGGCTGAAGTATCAAAGTAAACGCTGTCATTGGTCACAAAAATATCGGCAAAACCATTGTTGCTCCAATTGGCAGTTTTGGCAATATTCCAGTTGCCATCAGTTTTTCCTGTCCATGTAATACTTCCTGCTGCACGCGTTCCTTTAACCACGAGGTAAAGATTTTTGCTGGTAGCATCATAAGTCAGTTCAACTGATTTTCCTCCAGTTCCCTGTATCTTTACTGTTGATAATGTACCGGTTATTGCGTTTACTTTTCCAAGAAGGTATTTACCAACAGAAATAGAATCCGCAACCTCATTAATTAATATAACTGCTCCTGAACCAATTTGTAGTGTGCCGTTTATGTAAAGAAAATCATTTTTAGCTGTCGAACCTCCAACTTTATTTGTCGTTGTTTGAACGTTCGGATTGTCGGATAGGTCGTAAACTAATTTGGCACCTGCAACTAAGTTCAGATTGCCACTCACGGTCATAGTATCTGCGACCTCCATACCTCCGGGGTAAATTCCGGCATTATATTCAGTTGTCAGATTGCTGCCAAGTGTCAGTTTCCCTCCAAAGTTAGCGTGACGACGAACAATTACAGGCGATGCTGATAAAGTTCCATTTAACCACATATTACCTTCCCAGACCTCGGTGTTTCCGGTGTAGCTGTGTGATCCACTCATTACTAATGTGCTGTCGCCCATTTTATCGAGGCGCATTGTGCCGGCTAATGCTCCTGTACCGCCGATATGGTAATTGTAAACACCTGCTACAGTCAATACCTCGGGGCTAATAGTTCCGTTTATATTTACATTTCTTGTAGTAGAATGTGTATCGAACAATACACTTTTACCGTCCGTAAATGTAGTAGCTGTGCTTGTTCCTGCATATAAGCTTACAGCATCGTCACCATCTATCCAGTTTGCTGAAGTAGCATCCCAGTTTGAAGTTGTTCCTTTCCAAACTAATTTCCCATTGGTAGATTTAGGTGGTATTGGTGTTGGAAAATCACTGCCAAGATAGAAACTGGTATGAGGTGGTTGATTATAGCCACACATTTGCCAACAAATAGCCTGACGATATTGAGGATCGTTCATTAGGGTATAAACCCTGTTGGTTGTAGGATATGGTGTTGTGTAAATTCTCAAAGCTAAACTGTCGGTTCTCCACCAAACGGCTTCTTCACGCCAATCGCCAACAATATCTGCTTGCAAACATGGAGTTCCTTTGGTGTAATTACAAGAGTAAGCATCGGCTGTTAGTAAGGTAGAAATACTTCCATAAGTATTGAATTTGGTTATAGAACCGTAACCAACACCAGTTGATGTAGAAAAGCCGGAGTGGTCGCAGATTTCCTGTAATAAATCGCCATCCCAATACATGCAGTTGCTTTCGGCAACACCAAAATGTGTTCCTTCAACCTTATCGGTACAGGAAAGGCCAACGCCTGCTCCCCACATTTGAGCACCTTTTAGTAAATCAGTAATATGGCCTACGCCAACACGTCCACAGTCGCTGGCAGTTACGTGACGGTAAAGGATTTTACCTGTTTTTGCATCACGGAGGTTAGTGCCGGGGCTTGCTTCATTACAAGCTATTGCCTCTTGTCCTTTTCGGTATGGATCAAAATCGCCATAATGTTGTGCATCACCGTGTCCAAGTTCGGTTGAATAAAGAGGCTGTCCATCATGGTCAATAGTCATAGAACCCCAATTCACTTCATCGCAACCATCATCATCTACATCGGCAATGGTGTAATTGTGATAGCCTTGTGCAAAATAACATTTAGGTGATAAATCATATTTGCCCGTAAATGTTTGAGAACCGGACGTTGTTTCCCAATACCATTTTTTTACAAGTTTTTTGTTGACAATATCATACGTTTGCATTTTAGTCATGGTATAGATACCACGTCCAATGAATAAACTTGGATGTTTGCCATCTAAATAAGGTGCTCCGAAGAAAAATTTATTAGCACGGTGACCATAACTATCTCCCCAGTCGCTTGAATTTCCACGAGCTATAAAGTTAGTCCAGTCCAACTCTTTTCCTGTAACTCCATCTATCAACGAAAGATATTCAGGACCGGCATTCATAAAACCATCTCCACCAATAGCATATCGGTAGTTTGTCAGTCCATCGCCATCGCGATCGCCAACCGAAGTTCCATTTTGATTGTTTTTGTCTAATCCAAAAATAGTACCATCTGATGATCGCATAAATACTTCAGCCTTACCATCTCCATCGAAATCAAAGGCTGCAATATTAATTTCTACATCCATAGTAATGTTTGGACCCACATCGATGGCCCACATAAAGGTTCCATCGAGTTTGTATGCTTCGAAATAAGTGTAGTCTGTATTTTCGATTGACCAATCTTTGTGAAGTCGTTTGATAATGATTTCGTATTGGCCATCACCATCAAGGTCGGCTGCGGTAGCGTCATTTAGTAAATACCCGGTTTTCCCCAATGATTTGATATCACGCATTGGAATTTCGATAAATCCTTTGGTGTTAACTGTTGCAGCAGCCGATTGAGCCGACTCAATACCATTTTTTACTTTTGAAACTGTGTATTTGGAAGTGATGGTTCCCGCAGCATCCAAATAATTGGAAGCTCCTGAGGTTGTAGTGGTGTTGATTAGAGTGCCGTCGCGGTACACTTTGTAGTAGGTATTGTACCATTCGTCGGCAGTTATGCGCCAATTGACATAAATTCCGTTCGAAATTTTTTGTGCAACTACACTTCGGTCGAGCTTGTCCATTGGTCGTTGTGCCGATAGTTGATTGAAGCTCAGAAACAGAAAAAGGGCGAAGCCGGAGAGTCTGAATTTGTAATTTTTTTTCATGATTGAATGATGATGCGACTAAACCATTGTGTGAAAATTTAGTCTGATATGTGTATTAAGATTTAACGATACAAATAAACAAAAAATAATAAGATAAAGAAATAGAGTAATGTACGCTAAAATGGAAAATTATACTTTATGAAAACCATAAAGGTTCACAATCCGGTCATTGAGTTGGATGAATGTATTTTTTTTAATGCAATCGTACACATCTCTATTTAAATACTAATTTTTAATATGGAAATTTGCAGCTTTGATAATGATGTTATATAAAAATTGAAAAATGAAAACACACAAGCTAAGTTTTATTGCTATTGCACTGTTCTTGGGGTTGTTGTCGATAAACGCACAAACAACAGATAAAAAACCTGAACAGCCAACTTCAAAAATTACAGGTGAAGATTTATTAGGGTTAAAATCGGGAGCTGATCCCGCTAAAGCACTTAGAGGTAAAGCACCGGGTAGCAGTCGTAAAAAAGGTCGTCCGGTCGTGTTTCTTATTGGAGACTCAACTATGAAAAATGGTAAAGATGATGGAAGTAACAAACAATGGGGTTGGGGACATTTCTTTTGGGAAAGTTGCGATACTACCAAGGTTTCTGTTGAAAATCATGCGTTGGGTGGACGTAGCAGTCGTACCTATATCACCGAAGGTCTATGGGATAAAGTGTTGACAGGCGTTCAAAAAGGCGATTATGTTATTATTCAGTTTGGACATAACGATGCCGGTTCTTACAATATTGGTCGTGCACGTGCTTCTATTCCAGGAAATACAGATAAAGATACCACAGTTGTTATGGAATCAACCGGAAAACCTGAAACAGTTCATACTTTTGGGTGGTATATGCGAAAATATGCTCAGGATGTGAAAGCCAAAGGAGCAACGCCTATTTTACTTTCACATATTCCACGTAACATGTACACCACCAAAGATAGTGTAGCGGTAATTCGTAACGACAAAGGCTATGGTGCATGGACTAAAGAGGCTGCTAAAATGGAAAAAGTGCCTTATGTTGATGCTAATAAGCTGATTGCTGATAAATTAGATAAATTGGGAAAAGATTCTATTCCAAATTTGTATTACGGTGATCATACGCATACCGCATTGGGTGGAGCTATACTAAATGCTAAAACGATAGCTGAAGGTATAAAAGCTTCGAAAGATAAACAACTGAAGAAGTTGAAAAAAGCATTGAAGTAGAATCCATAATCATTGAAGTTGGCTAGCTGAACTCCTAATATGCCAAATTGAAGTTCAAATGTGTCAAGTTGAAGTCCCAATGTGCCACATTTGAACTTGAATGTGCCAGTTTGGGACTTAGATGTGCCAAATACCAATATGAATAAACACATTTTCCTTTTACTATTGCTTGTGTCTACCC
>Ga0302215_10001455_pt1 | contig 16960 bp, 12 predicted proteins | sample II_Fen_N3_1_FD_194580 | JGI IMG/M metagenome (GOLD analysis project Ga0302215, IMG submission 194580) | Peat permafrost microbial communities from Stordalen Mire near Abisko, Sweden - II_Fen_N3_1 | ecosystem: Environmental > Terrestrial > Soil > Wetlands > Permafrost | place: Sweden: Abisko...
TGTTTAATATAACTATTTATCCGGATACGAATGTTATTCGTCAATATTAAAAGAAGAGAAGTTATAAATCCTCTTTATGTATATTATTGACACGGTATAAATTTAAATCAGCAGATAAAAATTGATTATATAAAACTTAAATTGAATGATGTTGTTATAGATTTATATTAATTACAATTATGAAAAAAGCAACTCAACATGCAGGAATAAGGATACTTATCATACCTGCCATTTTATTCATAAGCTTATTAATAAACAGCTGTATGAATACGAATAATCCTACGTATACTAAAACAACTAATCCCACTACCGGTACTCAGGGAGCTAATGATGTTTATATACAAAATATGGCATTTTCACCTGTTTCATTAACCGTTATAGCAGGCACCACAGTTACCTGGACAAATAAAGATGCCATGACTCACACTGTTACAAGTGATTCAACACTCTTCAACAGTGGAAATATCCCGGTTAATGGTGTCTATAGTTACACATTTGCAACAGCAGGTACCTTTTCGTATCATTGCAGCATCCATCCAACCATGAAAGCTAAAGTTACAGTAAATGCATACGTACCACCATCAGGATATTAAAATATTTAAATACATTGTTTCTCTTTAATACCTACTGTTTTTGAAATCAGTTAGTGCTTTTATAATCCAACTGTCGTAGTTGAAATAAATTTTATCTTCATATAAATATTTTCAGTACAACTGACTGGAATTTAAAATATATTTCATTTTAAAAAGTAAAATATCTAAAAAACAACTCTTATGAAAATATTAAAAAAAAATGATGTAAACAGAGGTCTTATGATGTTAGCCTTTGCAGGTCTTTTCATTTTGTCTGCCGGTTGCTCAAGTAAAAGTGAGCCACCTGCAAATGAAGTTTTTATTCAGAATATGGCATTTTCTCCGGGCACTTTAACTGTTACAGTTGGTACTACAGTTAAATGGACAAATAAGGATGGTGTTGCCCATACGGTAACCAGTGATACGGGAACAACCCTTAACAGCGGAAATATAAATTCAAATAGCGTTTTCAGTTTTAAGTTCATGACAGCAGGAACATACAATTATCATTGCGCGATACATCCAACTATGACCGCTAAAGTAGTAGTAAATTAGATAAATATTTTCCTTTTAAAATACAAAGAATGAACGCTTAGTCAAAAGTAGACATAGCGTTCATTTTTATTCAAATAAACTTATGAGTTCACTCAATGTTTCAATTTATTGATACAGAAAAGGAAAACTATCCGGTTTTCCTTTATAAAGAACTGATTAATTTGTTTCTGAATTTCAATTTACATTGTTCCATCAAAGCTTTTAATGACAAACTGGTATTAGCCGCAATTGCATGATATTAAGACACTAAAATTTATTGGACCACAATTGTTGCTTTCATATTTGAGTGATAAATACAAATATATGGGTAAGTACCTTTAGTAGTAAATTTATAGGTATATGACTTGCCGTGAGCTAAATCACCACTGTCAAAAACCGAAGTACTGCTCGTAGCCGTGTGGGTGGCAGCATCATTATTTGTCCAGGTAACACTTGCGTTTACCGGAATAGTTAATAATAAAGGATCAAATGCAAAGCCTGATATAGCCACCTGAAATGAAGTAGGATTTGTACCGGAGGGTACTATTATTTTCCCTTTCATACCCGAATGATAGTTGCAATGATATGGAAAAGTTCCGGCTTTGGTAAAGGTATACGTGAATTCGCTCCCTTTAACCATATTACCACTGTTAAATATTGTAGAATCACCGGAATCACTTGTGACAGTATGGGTGACGGATTCGATATTCAACCAAGATACAGTAGATCCTAATGGTACAGTCATAGAATCCGGCGTAAACAAGAGTCCGGATAAAATAATTTGATTGGGTGTCACTACGACTTCATTTTTACACCCCCATATAAGTAAGACAAAAGCAACAAATAATATTTTACTTTTCATATTGATGATGAATTAATTTTCCTCCTCCTTTGTTTATAAGGTATCGCCCCGTTTAACTGGTTTGTGGTTCCCATATACAATCAATTAAGTTACCTGATTTTAATTATGTCATCCGGTTTCATTAATTTAATATTTAATAATTGTATAACATATTATTGACACTTTTGTTTTTTTTGTATTGATATTGACGGTTTTTTATATTTTTTATTAAAATTATCGAACATGATTTTTATAGTTGAACATATACACAAACTTTCAAATTGTAAATTATAAGCAAACAGTAAGGTAAATGTTGTCAACCCGTAGAAATGCTTTGCTGATGCTGAATCGAATTCAGAAAAATAACACTCAAATAAGTATGAAAAATTGGCTCAACATTAGAAACTGAATTGCTTATAATTTCTCAACTAAATTTTAAAGCCAATATAAAAAGAAATAAATTCTGCTTTTATGGGCTTCTTGATTCCAACTATTTTACTGAGCAAAATACATACAATGTACTTGCATTATCATTTTTAGAATAACATTTATAAATATTCAAAGTTACATTCACAGAACTTATGTTTATTAAAAAACACGAACCTTAAGGGTATAAGTGTGCAAAGTATAATAATAGTATAGTCTTGTTGTTTAATGATTTATTATACCTTAATTAGGGGTTTATTGTATATGATATTGTAATTTGTTCATTTAATAATAACTGATATTAATTTTTAAACATTCGTTATATTATTAAATTAATTGAAATGGAAGTGAGTTAATTACACATATCAATTCGTTTTGTTGATAAATAATAAATAACTGATTGTATGATAAAAATAAAATCTTTATAATTCATATTTTTTATTCAAAATAAATTATTGGATTCATGATGTAGAATGTCAAACAAATAAAAATGTTTCAGCTTTGAATAAATATTAGTAAAAGGAAATAAGTTCTGTCGTATAATTTAATCTGAAAATGGGAATAAGGGTAAGATGTACTTCTTAATATTTCTATTAATTGTTACAATTTAAATTTGGGTTTATTATTTTAAAGCCCTTATATACAAAACATTAAATATTAGTAAACCCAAATAACAAAGATCAAAACCTTATTCCCTTAATCGGGATATTTGATAAGTACTGTTTTTTAAGTAATAATAAGACAAAGTATTTGTCCAATTATTTAAAGCAAAACTGGTACATGTTTTTAAACATATTTTTGAGATGAGTAATTTTGTTTTAAAAAGACTCTTTTATAATAACTCAAAGATTCTAAATGAGAAAATAGATGAAAAATGAAAACGAATGTATGTATAACGCCATTCGCAAAGGAAATTTAAAAGCTTTTGAAAGCTTTTATTTGAAATATCAGCCACGGTTGTTTGCTTACGGTGTGGGAATTCTCAATGATGAAGATGATGTGATGGATTTGGTGCAGGAATCCTTTATCTCTTTTTGGGAAAACAGAGAACATATTTTGACTGACTTTTCAGTGATAGCCTATCTGTACAAGATTTTTCATAGTAAATGTAATAAATACATGAGGATGAATGCTGTTGTAACTGATTTCTCACATTTGTCAGAACTTAAAATTCAGGAAATTGAGATTTCATATTATAACAATGATGATAATTTACTGGGATCTATTTATATGCACGATCTGGAAGAATTATATGAAAAATCGATCGATAAATTACCCGAACAGTGTCGGGAAATTTTTGTATTGAATAAACAGGAAGATATGAGAAGTGCCGATATAGCATCTAAATTGGGTATTTCAGTACGTACCGTTGAGAATCAGATTTATAGGGCAATCCGCATAGTCAGGGAAGAAATGAAAGGATATGCATTACCCTCCGCAATGTTAATTATGATGTTGGTTAATATATTTAAATAGGTATAAAGAGATGATTACGAATATTGATAATGTGTTGCTTATAAAATATCTGCGGAAGGAACTGAATGAAGCCGAAAGCCAGCGTGTGGTAGACTGGCTCCAGGCAAAAGACGAGAATAAGAATTTCCTTTTCGGATTGAAAGAGGCGTATATGCTTAGCCGGTGGGAAGAATTACGTGACAAAGCCGGAACAGTAAATGGATGGAACGAGTTAAAACAATCACTTGGTGAAAAACGTCCTTCTCCACTAAAAAAATATTTACGTGTTGGCCTTCAATACGCAGCAGTGCTGGTTCTGCTTTTCGCAACAGGTTTCTATATACATAATTTGTTACAAAAACAGCAACCTCAGTATTCAATGGTTGAAACAGCTTCCGGGCAGCAATCGACATTAACATTGAATGATGGTACTAAAGTTAAATTGAATCAGAACTCCAAACTGATCTATCCTAAGAATTTTAATCAGGATACGCGCAATGTTACGTTGCAGGGTGAAGCCTATTTTGAAGTAACACACAATGCAAAGAAGCCTTTTATGGTAAACGTAGGCTGCTACACTGTAAAGGTATTGGGCACCAAATTCGATGTAAATGCATATTCGGGTGATATCTATTCGTACACCAGTCTGAAGGAAGGAAAAGTACTTATAATTGACAACAATGAAGGACATAAAGTATTATCTGAACTTAAACCAGGAAACCAATTGGGATATAACCGAAGAACCGGAGATTATTCTGTGAAAACCGTCGATATTGATGCCATTGCAGATTGGTCGCTTAATCAACTTGTTATCAGAAATGAAAAACTGGGAACAGTAGCTGATATGTTGTCGGGTAAATACGGATATACAATTGATGTCAATAATTGTAAAATTGGAAACCTTGTCTATAATATCACTATCGAAAAAGAACCGTTGGATGAGATTTTAAGCGACATTCATTGTGTTACTCCTCAGGTACATTATTATATTGACCATGAAAAAAAATGGGTGATTATTAAATAGAAACCCTGTGTTTTGAACTTGTAGAGACTTGAAAGCTAACCAGAATAAATCAAATATAAAGTCTTTTAAAATAGGTATTGTCTTGATATTTAATGCTGTTAATTATTAAAAAATCAATTATGAAAAATGAATGCACAAAATTTTATTATTATTTATTAATCTTAAATTACATGAATTATGAACATTAATCAACACGAATCAAAATCAAAATTCGTCCAATGGTTCACGCACAGAGCCTTTGGCCGATTGTTAAGCATAATGATGCTTCTCATTGTGGTGCAAGTATGCTGCATTCAGAAGATCAATGCGCAGGACAAGAAAGTAACTATCCATGTGACGAATGAAACATTGGCAAATGTGCTGACTGATCTGACCAAACAAACCAATTACAAATTTTTCTACAGTAACAATGTAATTGATCCTAATCAGCTGGTCACCTTGAATGTGGTCAATAAGCCATTAAAAGAAGCACTGGATCAAATCTTTACTGGCAAAAACACCGGATTTCAGTTGAAAAACAATCAAATCCTGCTGTTTAAAAAAAATGAGGAACCGAATGCTAAAAGTCCTCAACAAGGCCCCAGAAAAGTAACAGGAAACGTGACCGATAATAATGGTCAGGGGTTGCCGGGAGTAACTGTGAAGATAAAAGGCAAATCTACCGGTACAATAACGGATATAAATGGGAGTTATTCACTCGACAATATAACATCGGATGAAACATTGCTATTCTCGTTTATTGGCATGCAAAGCCGGGAAGTAAATGTGGAAAACCAGAATTTACTTAATATCACGCTCCGGGAATCGGCGTCTGAATTGGATGAAGTGGTTGTGGTCGGGTATGGTGTACAAAAAAAGGTAACTTTAACCGGAGCAGTTTCTGCCATTAAAGGTGACGATGTGATTACAACCAAGAATGAGAATGTACAGAACATGGTTGCCGGTAAAATTTCGGGTGTGCGTGTGACTCAGAAAACCTCCGAACCGGGTTCATTCAATAATAATTTCGATATTCGTGCCATGGGAACGCCCTTGTTTATTATTGACGGGGTGCCTCGTACCAACGAAGACTTCCAGCGTCTGGATCCAAACGACATTGATAATATGTCAGTGTTGAAAGATGCTTCGGCAGCCATTTATGGGATACGTGCTGCAAATGGAGTAGTATTGGTTACCACGAAAAGAGGGAGCAATAATAAGATAGAACTGAGCTATTCAGGTTCCTTTGCCTGGCAGATTCCTTCCGGATTGCCAGCTACAGTAAATGCCATTGACTATATGACTCTTCGTAATGAACAGGCAATGCACAATGTAAACGGTGGTACGCCTCTGTTTAATGATGCCCAGTTTAATGAATACCTGACAGGAAAAAAAACAAGTACGAACTGGTATCCATTGATATTTTCCGATTATGCGCCTCAAACAGTTCACAACCTGAGTGTAACGGGTGGGAATGATAAAACAACCTATTATGTAGGCCTTGGGTACCAGTACCAGGAAGGTTTCTTCAAAACAAAAGACCTGAATTACAGTAAATACAACATCCGTTCAAACATAACCACCAAGATCACTGATCGTCTTACTTTCGATTTGAACCTGAACCTGGTGATGGACGAACAGGATCGACCTTACCAGGATTCGTGGTGGATTATCCGTGGCTTCTGGAGACAGGGACCTCAAATCCCTGCATATGCCAACAACGATCCCTCCAAACTCTACCAGGGGCTGATTGAAGGCGATAACCCATTGGCGTTTATGGATGCGAATGTGAGTGGTTACAGAAAATACAACAATAAATGGGTTCAACCTGCTGCCAGTCTTAAATACGAAATTCCCGGAGTGAAAGGATTGTATTTGAAAGGAATGTTTAGCTATGACTATTATGGATCAAACAATACGGTCTTTCAGAAAGAGTATAACCAATACCAGTATGATCAGGCATCAGGTACCTATACTACTTTTGTTCGTCAATCACCAAACCGGATCAGTCGGGATGCTACATTCAGGTCTCAGTTGTTGAGTCAGGTGTCAGTAAACTATAATGGGTCATTTGGCAAAAACGAGGTAGGAGGCCTTCTTGTCTGGGAAGCTCAGCAAAAAAAGAGTGATAACTTTTCCGCACAGAGAGACCTGGTACTTCAGTTGCCTTACCTGTTTGCAGGTATTACAAAAGATCAACTTGCAATCATGAATTCAAATACTGACGTTTTTTACAATAACTCAAACCTGGGGTTGGCGGGTAAATTCAACTACGCTTACGACAACAAATACCTGGCTGAAGTGATGTTTCGCTATGACGGATCCTCTAAATTTGCTCCCGGTTCACAATGGGGCTTTTTTCCTGCTGCTTCGTTGGGCTGGCGTATTTCTGAAGAAAAACTGTTCAAAAATATAGAAGCTTTGTCGTTTATCAATCAATTTAAACTTCGCGCATCTTATGGAAAAACGGGGGATGACAATTCATCCAGCTATCAATTCATTTCGGGTTATAACTACCCGGCCGGAACGGATAGCAGAAACTTTACGGGAGGATATGATTTTGACGGAAGTTTCAATGCCAGTGCATACAACAAAGGAATCCCAAACCCAATCATTACCTGGTACACTTCAAAGACATTCGATTTAGGTCTTGATCTGGAAGCCTGGAATGGTCTGTTGGGCTTTACAGGCGACTATTTTTCCAGAACGCGCAATGGTCTTATCGCCAAAAGAAACGGAGGTATTCCTACTGTCGTAGGTGCCGGCCTTCCTGAAGAAAACATAAATAGTGACCGTACATACGGTTTTGACCTGGAAATATCCCATAAAAATAAAATCGGTGATTTCAAATACGGAGTGAAAGGTTTATTCTCCCTGACCCGTATTGAAAATTTGTATGTTGAAAGCCCTACATACGGAAGTTCATGGGAAAACTGGCAAAAAAACCAGAACAATCGCTTACAGGGTATTCATACCGGATTAACAGGTGATGGACAATACCAATCGTGGCAGGAAATTTTGTCTTCTCCAACTTATACAGATAGACAAACTGTTATTGGTGACTATAAATACCAGGACTGGAACGGTGATGGTCAAATCGATGGAAATGATGTTCACCCCATTCAATTTACCAACTATCCGTGGATGAACTTTAGTATGACATTAGATGCTGCTTATAAGGGATTTGATTTTAACTGCCTGTTTCAAGGCTCGGGAATGAGTTCGCTGGTATACGGTGAACAGCTGCGTCAACCTATGTGGGGTAACAACGAGTCAGGGGCCATGCAGCAATTTATGGATAGATGGCATCCGGTGGACCCGAAAGCTGATCCCTATAATCCTGCTACAGCATGGACCAGTGGGCATTTTGCCTACACAGGTACTTTGCCTGATGAAAACTCTACCTTCAACAGTGTTAATGGAGCATATTTACGTCTGAAGAGCGTTGAACTGGGTTATTCGCTACCTTACAAGCTGCTTAAGGCAATTGGTGTAAAGAGTCTGAGGTTTTATGCAAATGCGTATAACCTGCTCACCATTACTCAGGTTAAGTATGTTGATCCCGAACATCCAAACGATACATACGGATATTTGTATCCGTTGAACAAAACAGTGACTGTTGGATTAAATGTCAAATTCTAATACATATAAAAATCATGAAGTTGAAATATATTTTATTCGCCATACTGGCGTTTAGCGGTGGATTATTTTCTTGCTCGGATTATTTGAATATACCACCTGTGAATGTTGTGCAAGACAAAGACCTTTTCACAAATACGAATGGAATGACTGTTTATTTATCGCTTATGTACAGCCAAATGCCTTTCGAGGACTTTAAATACTCGCCTTCCCGTCAGTTTTTTGATGACTGGCTGGTAACCCCCGGAGCGAATGAAGGAGCTTCGTTGGGACGTGATGCCGGTGCTGCCATGACTTCTGAAGGTTATTCCCGAAACGGGGCTTACTGGGGTCGTGCTTTCAATCTGCTGCGTGATGCAAACCGCCTGTTGGAAACATTGCCAAGTTATAAAGCAAATTTTTCAGAAGCCGATTATAATCACTATATTGGTGAAGGATACTTTGCCCGTGCTATGGTTTTCTATGCATTGGCAAAACGTTACGGAGGTATTCCTCTGGTTACTTCGGTTTTGAAATACCCTGACAAACCGGCTGCTGAACTTGAAGTAGCCCGTTCTACGGAAGAAGAATCATGGAATCAGGTGTTGGCCGATTACAATTCAGCCATCGCCAATCTTTCCGTTACGAGTCCAAAACGTGGATATGCCAACAAATCTGTTGCCTTGGCTTTTAAATCTGAAGCGATGCTGTTTGCCGGCTCTGTTGCTAAATACAATAAGATTACCGGTTTCGGTCGTAAAACTAAAGTACGTGTCATTGGTTTCGATCCGAACACTGCTGCCGCTACTTCTATCAGATATTTTAAGGAAGCATACAGTGCTTCCCGTGAAATAATGACTTCAGGAAAATACTCCTTGTACAAGAAAAAATGGTCGGCTAATGACAAACAGGCTCAATATCAAAATATGGTGGATATGTTCGGTGACATTACAAGCCCTGAAAACATCTATATCAAGGAGTACAGTTATCCTGATCTGGCCCACGGGTATGACGCCTATAACATTCCCCGCCAGTTGATGGGAAGTAACGGTTACTCCGCCGGAAATTGCCCGACACTCGACTTTGTTGAGTTATTCGATGGCTTTGCAAAAAATGCCGATGGTACCATAAAGGTATTTGATGCCAATGGAAAGTATTTGATGTTTGATAATGTGACGGATATTTTCGCCAATGCTGAACCTCGCTTACGTGCTTATGTTATCCTGCCGGGTGATGTATTCAAAGGAGAAGTGATTGATATCCGCAGAGGTATTTATACCGGTGATGCTTCTAACGGCATTGCTCCTTTACGGGTTCTTAGCGGAGGTTCACCTGATTATACTATCTCAGGTCCATCTAACTACAACCAGGTAGATGCGTATAAAGCTACCGGTGCATTTGCCGGTAATAAATCATTATTTTTGGATCAAAGTGGAACTACCCATGAAACCGTAACATTACCTGATGGATCAAAGATGAATGCCGGTGGAAAGAGCGGCCCTTTTACTTCCGACCAGACAGGTGCCATGACAGGATTTGTAGTTCGTAAATGGTTCGATCCGAACATGTCACAATCACTGGTGCTTGAGGCTCACTCGGTTGAACCGTTTGTACTGATGCGTTACGGCGAAATCCTGTTGAATGCTGCAGAAGCTGCCTACGAACTGTCGCTTGCAGGAGAAGCTGCACCATCAGGTGAAAATTATCAGGATATTGCGTATAATGCCATTAAAGATATTCGTGAAAGAGCAGGTGCCGACCCGTTGGTAAGTGCCGCCGATCTTACGGGAAATGAAGGCCTTCAGATTATACGGAAAGAACGGAAGAAAGAACTTGCATTCGAATATAAAACTCTATGGGATATCCGGCGCTGGAGAACACAACACTCCGACATACTGAATGGATCTACACAGGCAGATGGTGCTTACTACAAAGGTTTGTATCCTTTCTATTCATCAACTACCGGTAAATACTTCTTCGATGCAGGTTTGGATGAAGCCAGAAAAAGCTTCCGCCTGACAGAACAGGAATATTACCTTGCAATACCGGGTGACGAAGTATCTAAGAGCACATTGATTGATCAGCAACCGGGTCGTTAATCTATTAATATCTTATAAAATTTAGAAATATGAAAAAAATATATTATGGAGTTTTATTTTGTTTAGCCGCTATCTCTTTGAATTCTTGCCAGCTGGACAATTATGACGGTCCTCAGGAAACTTTGATAGGTACAGTCGTGGACGTTGTTACCGGAAATCCGGTTTTGACGGACCAGGCAACCGAAGGAATCCGTATCAGGATGAACGAACTTAGCTGGACGGGAACTGCAGTAGCCTCCGATTTTGATTTCTACTGTATGAAAGAAGGTAATTTTCAAAACACCAAAGTATTTAAAGGCCATTATAACGTTCGAATCGATGGTGCCTTTATTCCTTTGGTCAGGAGAAACCAGGCAGGTGATACCATCGCCGATGAATCAAAATACATCGACATCAAAGGGGTAACTAAGGTCGAATACAAAGTTCAGCCTTTCCTGAATGTGGAATGGGTTGGTACACCTGTTGTCAGTAACGGCGTAATCACTGCTACTGTCAAAATTACAAGAGGTGTTACACCCGCTGACTTCAAAGCGAAAATTGAACCTATGGGAGGATATGATGATAACATGCTGAATATAACCGATGTTCGCTTATTTGTCAGCCAGGTACCTTATGTTGGTTTCCGCGCATGGGATAACAGGTATTCTACAGAGTTGGATTATTCGGGTAATACATTTGAACCTCAGTTGGGAGTGCCGTTTACCATTACTACAAAAGGGGTGATACCTGCCGGATATACAGTTTTTATCCGTGCAGCTGCCAGAATTAACTACGCAACAGAGAATATTAAACGACACAACTACAATGTAGCTGTAAGGGTTGATGTTCCTGCTAAATAATTATTATTCATTGTGATCAGAAGTCATCTATCTAATATGATGGATGACTTCTTTCATTTAAATACTTTATAAGTATGAAAGCTAAATATTTTACGTGCCTTGCTTTAGGATCATTTATTGTTTCAGCAGGTGCAATTGTTCCTTCAGGAGAGAATCCTCAGAAGAAAGAAAAAACTACTTTCCAGACTTCTTCTCACTGGAAGCCCGAAACAGATGTGAGATCGGACGTGGCCATCGTGTATGGAGTCGATGACAGAAAAGACATGACTTTCGAACAGCGTGTTCAAACCTGGCGTGATCATGGTTATACAACGCATTTTATGACCGGTATTGCCTGGGGAGGTTATCAGGATTATTTCACCGGAAAATGGGATGGCATAAACCACCTTGGAGAAGGGCAAGTCACCGTGAAAGGTGATACTATCTGGCACGGAAGACTTACTCCATACATTGTACCAACTGCCTCTTTTATTAAATACATGCAGGAAGAAAAGATTAAACGCGTCATTGATGCCGGTATTGATGCTATTTACCTGGAGGAACCTGAGTTTTGGGCACGTGCCGGATATAGCTCTGCTTTTAAAGATGAATGGCAGAAATACTATGGATTCCCATGGCGTGCTCCGCACGAATCACCCGAAAACACGTATCTCTCCAGTAAATTAAAATATCATCTTTACTATAATGCATTGAACCAGGTATTCACCTATGCTAAGGCGTACGGTAAAACGAAAGGTATGAATGTACGTTGTTATGTGCCTACCCATTCACTGGTTAACTATTCATCGTGGCAGATTGTTAGTCCCGAAGCCAGCCTGGCTTCATTGCCGTGTATTGATGGGTACATTGCCCAGGTGTGGACAGGTACTTCCCGTGAACCGACTTACTTTAACGGACTTAAAAAAGAACGGGTTTTCGAAAATGCTTACCTCGAATATGGTTCTATGGAATCTATGACCGAACCAACAGGACGAAAACTGTTTTTTCTGACTGATCCGATTGAAGACTGGCCCCGCGATTGGGCTGATTATAAAAAGAACTATCAGGCAACATTCACTGCCGAATTACTGTATCCAAAGATATCCAACTATGAAGTAATGCCCTGGCCTGACCGTATCTATCAGGGATTATACCGTACCAGTGCCACTAGTCAGGAGAAGAAACCAATTCCACGGTTCTATTCAACTCAAATGCAGGTCATGGTGAACTCACTGAATCAGATGCCTTCCTCTGAAAATAAGGTCAATGGTTCTACCGGTATTTGTGTTCTCATGTCCAATACCTTGATGTTTCAACGATTTCCAACTCATAATGGGTATGAAGATCCCCAGTTATCTAATTTCTACGGCCAGGCTCTGCCTTTGTTGAAAAGGGGTATTCCGGTTAAAACCGTACATATTGAAAATGCAGCTTATGCTGAAACATGGAAAGATGTCAGCCTGCTGATCATGTCCTACTCGAATATGAAACCATTGGATCCCGCGGCGCATAAGCATATTGCCGACTGGGTTAAAAACGGCGGAGTACTGGTGTATTGCGGGCGTGACAACGATCCGTTTCAAACGGTACAGGAATGGTGGAATACCAAAAATAATTCATTTAAAGCTCCTTCAGAACATTTATTCTTAGAATTGGGCATCCCAAACCCGGTAGCAGACAGAGTATATACAATCGGAAAAGGAAAAGTATGTGTGATTCGTAAAGATCCAAAGGAATTGGTTCTTACTCCCAATGAAGACCAGGCTTTTGTTGATAAAATTAAAACTCTGTATGAAAATAATACAGGGAAAGGAAAACTCGAGTTTAAAAACTATTTTTATTTAAACCGTGGACCCTTTGAGATTATTTCTGTAATGGACGAAAATGTCAGTAATAAACCTTATGTCATAAAAGGTAAATTCATTGATTTATTTGATCCGAAGATTCCGGTACTTGATGAAAAACAGGTGTTGCCCAATGAACAGGCTTTTTTGTTCAATATCAACAAGGTGCAAAATCCGTTAAAACCTCAGGTTCTGGCAGCAGCTGCCAGAATTTATGATGAAGTAAGCGGTAAAAACAAGTACTCATTTATTGCAAAAAGTCCGGTAAATACGACTAATGTTATGCGGGTACTATTACCCTCTGCACCTAAAAAAGTAACCATAACAGATTCAAAAGGAAATGCGTTGGCCGGAACACAGAATAGTTGGGATAAATCAAGCAGGACCTGCTTTCTGAGTTTCGAAAACTATCCCGATGGTGTCAGGGTGGCATTTAGCTGGTAGTATTGTTTTATAAGGTTATAGTAAAAGTTACTGCTCTATACAAAATGAAATGGAGGAAGTTCTTATTTAAAAAAGCAGGTACCGCATTTTTATCCGGTACCTGCTTTTTTAATAATCTTTTCCATATTTTGTACAGTACTAAGATTGGTATAAATTATATCTCTAATAAATAATTATTGGTTGGTTTTGTCTCAATTTCAATAAAAAAGCAACCCCAAATTCGGGTTGCTTATAAAAGAATCAATTGAAAATACCCGGTCAGCCTACATTTTTGCCGGTTCTTTTTTCATTGTGGCATCACCGTTCATCATTTTATGAACGGGTTTAATTTCTGTAACTAATAATTTAATGGTAGTTGTTCCGACATTTTTAGCCATGTGGGTTACTGCCGGCATATACATTGCATCGCCCTCATTTAAATCCATTGCCTTAGTTTCTTTACCTTTATCGGTAATTTCAAGTTTGCCTCCGTTCAATACATAAACTACATGATTGGGATGATGATGCCATGGAGCAATATCCCCCGGTGCAAATTCAACCTGAATCATACGTACTTTTTCATTGTCAAGCACTACTTTTTTATATACATTCGAAGCTGCTTTTACAGGGTCTTGTGCATACAAACCGGTACCCAGCAAAAGAATGAATCCAACTGACAGAACTCTGGAAATCAAGTTAATTGCTTTCATATCAAATTATTTTTTATTGTTACCTACTCATAAGGCTTTTCGATTTCGCCCCCGCATTTTGGATGGTCACGGGATTCCACATAATATTGTCGTATAATGTTCTGTTTCCCATTTCTCAGATTTATGAAACATCCGGTTGAGGTAATTGTTTAAAAGATTATTATTTGAATTTAGACATTAAATAAATTTATATAAAATCTAACAGACTAAACCAGGCAACAACAATTCTCCTATTGATAAGTAACAGGTCTATTTATATATATCATCTCATTTACTAAATGAATGATGAAAATATTGAATACGTTTATATATTTTATGTTCAACCGTGATAATTATTTCATTTTATGGACATACAAAAAGCAACCCGTTGCAAGGTTGCTTTAAACGTTTGAAATCAAAGTTGATAGGAGATGTTTTTTTACATATCGGGATCTTTTTCCATGGAAGATGATTCCCCTTTCATTATTTTTTGTGTTGATTTCATTTCAGTTACTATCATTTTTACTGTGGTGGCACCGACATTTTTAACCATATGAGTTATTGCCGGCATGTACATGGCTTCGCCTGTATTCACATCTACAACCATTGGTTCTTCTCCTTTTACGGTCAATTCCATCTTGCCTCCTGACACTACATAACCCACATGTTCGCCCAGGGAATGCCACGGAGCCACATCACCGGGAGCAAACTCAACTTCATAAACCCTTACCTTTTCATTATCAAGAATCACTTTTTTATACACATTCGATGCAACTTCCATAGGATCCTGTGCATGCAAACCTGCACTGAGCATGAGAATAATTCCAACTAACAGAAACCTGAAAATTATTTTTATTGCTTTCATACTATTTCATTTTAATTTTATCTACTCATAAGGCTTTTCGATAACGCCCCGTTTTTTTGATGGTTACGGCTCTCCATATCCTGTTTGAACAATTTAAACATCAATTCATCCACTTTTGTTTATCAAATGTGACCTACCGAAACATCTTTATGTAAATTTATAGTATAACTGCCGTGAACTGTTACCCGAATATTACTTAAATGATCCTGCACAAAGTTACATATCAGTGAATTAAACTGAATAAAGGGCAAATGAATGCAATTGGCATTGTATTAAAATCCAATTGATAAAGTAAAAAATAAAGGAAATGATTACATGAACTTTACAGAAGTGAGTGTCTCTGAAACCTCCCAAAGTTTGTGGGCTGTTTCCACATCCATGGCGGTTGATCTTGGATGAACCAGAGCCGGATGACCTGATAATTCCAATAATCCGCCCGGTCCATAGAAGTCATTGGGTTTCACAGACGGGTCTACTGATGCCCGTATCTCCGGCAAAGCACCCATGGATGCAGGTTGTATGATAAATGAAACAGAAAGTTTATAAATTTTCATCAGCATATTCGTTTCTTCTTTCCGGCTCGGGTTGTTGGTGTTGCTTAAACCCGGATGGGCGGCCAGGGCTTTGCAGTCAATTTTTTTCGAATCAAAAAAACGTTGCAGTTCATACGTAAACAACAGATTGCATAATTTTGAACGTACGTATGCCTTCATGGGCGTAAAGTCATTCCCGTTTTTATAGAGCAGGTTGTCAAAATCAAGAGTTCCCTGTTTATGACTCAGACTACTGACATTGACCACTCTTGAATCGGGTGATTTTTTCAATAAATCCATTAATACCCCGGTAAGTGCAAAATGACCTAAATGATTTATTCCCATCTGGCTTTCGAACCCATCCTTTGTCAAACTATAGGGCACCATCATTACCGCAGCATTGTTGAGTAAAACATCTAAATGAGCATGGCTTTGACGGAAGGTGGCTGCAAAATTATGAATCGATTTCAAATCGGCTAAATCGAGTTCCATAACCTGAATGATAGATGAGGGATATAACCTGATAATTTGTTTGCGTGCCATTTCCCCTTTTTCCTGCGAACGGCATGCCATTACCACATTGGCACCATTATGTACAAATGCTTTTACCGACTCAAATCCTAAACCGGTATTCGCTCCGGTCACAATGATAGTTTTTCCGGTTAAATCCGGAATGTCATTGAGTGTCCAGTTTTGTCTGTTCATTTTAATAATATTTAGGGTAGGCAAATGTAATCATTCAAAGATGAATTATCCTATTAACTCTTCTATAACAACATTTATTACACAAAGTATCTGTAACATAAACTAATAAAAGTTTTTTAAGTGTTAAAATGATAGGTTCTATTTTATGAGACAAGTAACATTAACCTGATTTTAGAACAATTATACTTCCGGTTATTGAAAAGATTCCAATCACTTACCGGAATTACTTACTAAATCCTTATTCCTGAATTTTTCGGTATGCTGGTACAGTTACAAATTGAATCTTCAGCTGTTTGACATATTCTGCAGGTAAAAATGATGGCTGTTTGTTCCTAATTCCTAATTATAACTGAATTCAATTCTGTTGTAATTGAAATGGGGTTATCCTTGTTAATCGTTTCAAAAAAGAAATATAGTTTTAATCCATGATTTTAATGAATACTGTGGATTTTTGTTTTTTAAAATGTCATATTACATGATAGCCTTGGTATTCTAATCCTACAAACAAAGATTGTCCGGTGGGGTGTCAGATTCT
>Ga0302215_10001457_pt1 | contig 16954 bp, 8 predicted proteins | sample II_Fen_N3_1_FD_194580 | JGI IMG/M metagenome (GOLD analysis project Ga0302215, IMG submission 194580) | Peat permafrost microbial communities from Stordalen Mire near Abisko, Sweden - II_Fen_N3_1 | ecosystem: Environmental > Terrestrial > Soil > Wetlands > Permafrost | place: Sweden: Abisko...
CTCGCTCACGAACGCGGTGATTTTGTCCAAAGCGAAAGCCCTTATATGGTTAGCCTCACAAAAACGTTTGAAGTCGAGTTTAAAGAAAACGTGCTGTTTTCAAAATATTTATCGTTCAAAAATTTTCCGTATGACAGAGCAACCATATTTTTAAACGGTGTAAAAATTGGAAGATATCTAAAAAATAGTAAAGAAGAATTTTTACAAGATGAATTTTATTTGATAAATACATTTTTAAAACCTGTAAACACACTAGAAGTGGTTGTTTGGAGCAAAGCTTCCGACATAAAAACGCTGTGGGACTTTAAATCTGAATTGAAATATGTTATAATGCTAATAGGTGACAGAGAAATTCACCAATTATACTAAATTACCCCCACCGCATATCTTGAAGGAGCATTTATGAGCATTATCCCCGAGTTTTTGATTAAGCGCGTCTACAAAAAGGGCTCTCTAAAACAAACCGATGACGGAGTATGTTTTGATTTGAAAAATGTTTTAGGACCCGGCTTCATCAGCGGATTTGGTTGTGTCAAAGTTAACGATGCAACTTTTGAAGCAGACAAAGTTAAATTTGTAACGCAGGGAGCTGAAATTTCTGCAGAGACAGTGACGGAAGAAAATCCTATTGGTTTTAGATTAGGCCAAGAAGGAACTCTAATTTTGAAAGGCGCAAAGTGCCTAAAAGATGGAATTAATCAGATAATTATTGAGCTGATGAACCCGGAAGCTGGCAAAGTAAAACTTTCATTATCGGATGATTTCCAAGCCGCGTAATTCTAAGACCCGACTCGATTTCTACCGTTTTCTTTAGCGCTATAGAGGCGTTCGTCTGCGTATGCTATAAGCTCACTCGGTGTTTCTCCGTTTTGCGGGTAAGTGGATACGCCTAAACTTATTGTTACATTGCTCTCTTGGTCGTTTACCAATTTGAACGGTTTTTCTGCTATGAGTTGGCACAGTTTTTGAGCTGTAATAATAGCCTCGTCTCTGTCTGTGTTAGGCAGGACGATTGTCATTTCTTCTCCGCCGTATCTGCAGACGATGTCTGTGGCTCTGACGTTCTTTTTAAGCTTTGTAGCAACTTGTCTTAAAACAGCGTCTCCTGATTGGTGACCGTAAACGTCGTTGAATTTTTTGAAGAAATCGATATCTATCAAAATCAAAGAAAAATGTGAGTTGTATCTTTTGCAAGTTTCAACTTGCATTGCCATCTGCTCTTGGAAATATCTGTGGTTGAATAATTCAGTCAAGCCGTCAGTTGTTGCCAACTTGTATTGGTGGTCAAAATCTCTCGATTTTAGGAGGTATTTTATTATGTATGCTGCGACGAAAACCATTAAGATAAAGCTTATAGGTAGTATAATTGCCACCCACAAGTTTAAGTATTTCATCAGTAGGTAAGCAAAAATTATGTACCCGAAAGAGGTTAGAATAGTTGTTCCAAGCGCAACAATCGTTGAAGCTGTTCTCATCACTATATAACCTATAAATAGTCCCAATATTATACTGATTGCTATGTTAACAGGAATTCCGACTCTTTTGATAAAATTGTTGTCTATCAAGTTGTTGATGAATGTCGCGTGGACAAACACACCAGGGTACAATTTGTCTACAGGGACACTTTTGATATCGTATAAAGTTGTTGCTGTCACGCCGACGTAGACAATTTTGTTTTTGAAATTGTATTTCAAATCGCCTTCGCCATTGACTGCTTCAAGCACTTTATAAAACGGGATTTGCGTGTAGCTGTCGTTTGCCGGTCCGTACCAATTTAAGATTGCTCCGCCGTCTTTGTCTATTGGTATTGTGTGGGTTCCCAGTTTTAAGTCACCGTTTTTATTGATTTGAAAATCTTTGACGTTTAAGCCTTCAGTTGTTTTTATGTACTTTAGCCCTGTTAAAAGTGCGAAATATGGATAATAATTGTTTTGATAAGTCACAAAAGGAGGAACTTTTCTCAAAATCCCGTCATCGGATCTCAAAACGTTTATTAGTCCCACATTATTAGTTGTTGCCAAAATCTGAGGTAAGATTGGGCGGCAGTTTCCGAATTTTAGGCTGGAGTCGTCGCCGAAGTAATCTATATTTGAATTATTTTTTACGTCGTACGAAAATTTCTTGTCGAGCTGAACAGGTTTTCTCGCGTCAGGCGGTACGTCGTCAAAATTCATCGACAAATACACGTTGTTATATTTTTTTATTGTGTTGACCAAAGTCATATCAGCGTTTGGTTTGCTTTTTAATGATTTGATAAACATTAAGTCGAACGCTATTGCTGTCGGTTTTTCTTTTTCAACATAGTTTATAACGTTAGCATAAACATCTCTTGGGATTGGCCATTCGCCGTATTTCCCCAATAAATATTCGTAGCTGGCATCGTCTATGTTCAAAATCACGATGTCTTTGTTTGTTTTTTTGTATTTTGAATTTGCTGCTGCAACTTGTCTCAAATCAAAGGTTTTGTTTTCCATTGATTCTAGAAAATCGCCGATTTTAGTGTTTAGAGCCAAAAAAGTTATACATAACGCGGCTAAATAAAATAAGCACCCATAAAAGAAATAAGATCGAAATTTTTTGTTATTTAGAATCTTTTTAAACATACTCACTTTGCTCCTGTGGAGTTGAATTCAAATGCGGCTGCCGCCTTCAACATTTTTTATTATACCCCAAATTCAAATTTTTCGTGAGAATATTTTCCAAAAGGAAATGCTGTTCTAATATTTGATTGTTCAATTTCAAAATATCAGTAGAATACCCTAATTCGTCGGGGCTTTTTAAAAACTTCAATAAACATTCCTCGTGCAGATTCATAAATATCCTTAATTGACTCTCGTGCAGATTACAAAAACATTCCAAAAATATCTTTCACAACCTATGAGTCTATTGTGCCAAATCGGCATGGATAAAACATCAACCCAATGATGAATATTAGTGGTCTAAACCATCCTATAAGTAGGTGAGAAAAAAGCGCCCTGTCGTCTGATGGGGTGAGGGGAAACGCTGATAAAAAGACCTGAAGGCTTTCGCTTTCAGGTCTTACAACTATCTCTCTTAATCTCTCCTAAATAATATTCCTAGTACTCAATACCTTGTCTTGCCATTACTCCTGTGTCGAAGTAGTGTTTTACAGGTTTCATTTCTGTAACAAGGTGAGCCAATGCTTGTAGTTCCGGATGAGCGTATCTTCCAGTCAATACAATTTCTAAATTTTCTGGTTTGTTTAACAATACATTTTTTACTTCTGAAACTTTAATCATATTCATTGCAACGCAAATATTGATTTCGTCCAAAATTACTAATTGATATTTTCCACTGTTAATAGCTTCTTTAGCATATTCCCAGCCTCTTTTTGCTTCTTTAAAATCATCAATGCTGATGTTATGAGAATAGACAACTCTGTCCATGCCAAATTGTTTAACTTCAAGATTTGGCAAGTAGTTTGACGCAGAAACAATTTCTCCGTAAGAAGTTGCTGAATCACCTTTTGTGAATTGAAGAATAAGTACGTTCCAGCCGTGTCCAAGCGCTCTAAGTGCTAGCCCTAAAGATGCTGTGGTTTTGCCTTTACCGTCTCCTGTATAAATCTGTATGTATCCATGTTCTAACAACTTTTCATTCCTCCAAAGATAAAACTAACTTGTACAAATACATTATAAACTTATTTGTACCTTACCACCTCGATTAATTAACGTAGTTTCAATTAACCGATATAATCTCCTAAAACATTTGTTCTATTATATTAATTCAAAAGTCAAAAAAGGGCGCCACTTTAATTGTTAATTTTACAATTGTTTTTGCCCAAAACTCTGATAGTCGCGTTTTATAACCACCTTGGCGTTTTACAAAAATTTAAAAAGTTTTACAATAAATTTGGTAAACTTTCGTAAAAAACTATTGCAAGTCGATAGGCATGGGAATTCGCACTAATGTTAAAAAAATAATTACCTGCAATAAAACTTAAAAGGCGAAAATCTCTTTTCACCTTTTTGTTATATTTTAACTATTTATTGTCCTTCAATCTGGTATAATAGCCTATTCCGAGTCCCTTATTCCAATCGGGTTTGTTTAAGTCTGAACTTGTCAAGGGCTGTGTAATCTCAATTGCAGCCGGATTTACAATATATTCCTTTAGTCCAAGGAGGTTGAGCATGTTTTTATTTTTACTTTTGCTGTCTTTAGGTTCTTCCACTATTCCATTTGTTTTATTCTCTGAGTGTGAAATCGGGGCATCTTGAAGATGTTTTTTGCCGTCAGTGGAGTTGCTTAGTTCAGTAACTAATTCACCAGATCCTCCATTTCCGCGTCTTAAAATTCTATCGCAGTCGTCATTCAATCGATTAACTGCATTAAATTGTTCTTCAGGAGACAATTTTGTGTCAACCAAAAGAGTTGTGCCGTCTGGCGTCATGTTATTTTCTTTAAGATTTAATAATGAACTTGCCTTAAACATGTTCTGTTTTGATGCTTTAAGTATGCCGCCATCTTTTAACATTATATTAGTAGCGCTGATTTGAGCATCGCCAACTTCTTTTTCATCAACTATTGTGGATTGTTTTTTTTCACCTTTATCCGTGTAATTGACAACGTCATCTTTGTCCAGTTTCCCATTTTTATTTGTGTCGACAAACTGTACAACAGTAATGTTTGAGCCATCTTTCTTTTCAGTAATCCCATTTACAAACACAGACATATTAACTGCATTAACAGGTGTCAAGTAGTTTTGAGCGTTTTGCAGTGGCGTAAGCTTTGTATCTAAACCAGTGTATAGTGGTTTTACCATTTTATTATCCCTTTATATAGTCGTGTCTTACTTATATAAAGTATTTTGCGGAGCAAAAATTGCCTGTAAGTATTGAGTTTGTTACAACTATTACAAATCAAGTAGTAGCATTTATGCGTTAGTAATCTTGCCAAGAATAACACGTTTTTTTGCCCCGGTGCATGACGGCAGATTGTTTGGAATTCCGTAATATGTGCAGTATCCGAGCAGTGCAAACGCCATGACTTCTTTGAAATTGTTTGAGATGCCGTAATCCTCGTGTGTTTTGAGTTCAATATGTTTTGGCAAATAAATTCTTAAAAATTTCATGAGAGTAGGATTGTAAGCGCCGCCTCCGCCTATTATGACTTCTTTGATCTCGACAGATGGTTGAACCCATCTTGCATAGGAATCTGCGATAGATTTGGCGGTGAGTGCCGTTAGCGTCGCAATAATGTCTCGTTCATCTTCGGGTGCGAATTTTAGTGCGTTCTCAATATACTTGGGAGAAAAATACTCTCGACCCGTTGTTTTGGGAGGCGCCATAAAGTAATATTCATCTTCAAGCAGGCAGTTTAGCCAGCTGTCACAAACAACACCTTGTGCCGCAATTTCTCCGTCTTTGTCATAAGGCATGTCAAAAAACTTTTGACAGCAATAATCAATCATTATGTTTCCAACTGAGTTGTCAAACCCGAATGTAGAATAATCCTTGGATACAACAGTAACGTTTGAAATCCCGCCAATATTTTGGACTGCTACATTTTTATCAAGTCGTTTGAAAAATTTTTCATCAGCAAAACATACTAGTGGCGCGCCGTTTCCGCCTTGCGCTATATCAGCTTCTCTGAAGTTGGAAATTGTCATGCATCCTGTTTCTTGTGCTATAACTGCGGATTCACCTATTTGCAAAGTGCTTTTTAGGCTGATTCCGTCGAGTTTTTCGTTAATCGGATAGTGATAAACTGTTTGTCCGTGTGAAGATATAAAATCAGGTTTACCGTGTTTTTTTATTAATTCGTTAGCCGCGTCAGCAAAGCATTTCCCGACTGCAAAATTCATCTGGCAAACGTCTTTTAATGTTGCTTCTTGAGCGAAAAATTTGAAGAGTTTTTCTCGGATGATTTCGGGGTATTCGTAATTGATACCCTCAATAAGTTTGCAGCTCAAGTCAGGCATGACTTCGCACAACCCGACATCAATCGAGTCACAAGAAGTGCCCGACATTAACGCTATGATTTTTTTATTTTCCAACTCATTCATGACTCTAATTATAAACTAAAAAATTAAAGGGGCGAAGTTTATACAAAACTTTCGCTCCCAAAAATAATAACCTCTTCCCAATACTCCAAATTAAGCACTAGCCCTTAGGCTTTCCCCATTAATCTCTTTCACTTTTCCAATAAAACTTTGTCTAATAAATCCCGATACAATTTTTCATAAAACTTTTTTAACCAATACTCAAATCCTGTTCCCGTCTGTTTCTAAATTTTCCCAAATTTTTCAATTTCCCAAATTCACATTTCCAAGATTATTTTCCCGACAAAGCTTTTAAGCCATCACCCCTTTTTCTTTATTCTTTTTATATCTACTTCCATCTCTATGTACCAATCTTAACTTTATGTAAATTACTTGACAAGTAACAATTGCTGAAATAATTTTTACAATTGACCCTATCCTAGTGGGCTATTGAAAAAAATCAAGTTTTACAATCTTAATGAAGCAAATTTAATGAACTTACGTAAAAATAAACCGAAATCTTTATTGACAATAAAAATTTCGGTTTAAAAAAAATATTCAAGGCATGACCTTATTTGATTTATTTTTTGTAATGACTCATTGGCGGAATCTTGCCCATTCTGAACCATTCATCCATCCCGCTAAGGTTTTTGGGTCTGTTATTGTATTGGTTATTCACATCTTTTACATAAAGTGAATATTTTTCACCTGGTTCCACAAGTTCCAATCTTTTTTCGATTTTCGCTCTGTAATCTTTGCTTTTTTCGAAGTTCTTGTTTTTAACGATTACATAAGTTGGCCCAGCTTTGTATTCTAAAAGTTGATCGAGTTGATTGAAATCTTCATCTGTTAAGAAATCAATTTTAGTCGGATGTTGAATTAATGCGCTTGGCTTAACAGAGAAGTCGAACGTGACAAGTCTTGAAAGGTCATCAGGTTGCGCGCTAATGATTGAGTATTGAACAATTTCATTCTCACCCGTTGAATAAACAAAGTTGAATATTTTAGATACAGATAGTGCAATGACAAAGACCATTACTAATACGTATCCAGAGAATACTGACAATGCTCTTTTTGTGTTCAATCTAAGAAGTAAGAATATAGCAAGCAGGTAAAGAGAGGTAATTGTAATCTCTTTGAATCCCGCAAACTTGAACTGTAAATCGTATGGCAACATGAAAAATCCAACAGATGAAGCCATTGCTGCAACGATAAGAATGGTCGCAAATATCATAGTCGAAACTGATATCGCTTTTTCATTTTCGCCTTTTTCGTCACTAATCCACCAGTAGTATCCTGTTAAGAATGCTGCTGCAGGGAAAATCGGTAAAATATATGTAGGTAATTTTGTACTAGAGGTACTAAATACAAGGAATACAACTACAAAATAGATTACTGAAAACAATATTAATTTTTGTTCGTTTGTTGTTGTTTCAAATAGTGCTGTGATTTTTTCTTTTATTTTTCCTTCAGTCGCTTTATATTTAGCAACCAATTTTTTTGATCCATCAATAAACGCTGCAATAAATATAAATGTCCAAGGCATAAATCCTAGTAAGAACACAGGTACGAAGTACAAGAATGGTCTTTCGCGGCCGATACTTACAGAGTTTATAAACCTTGCAAAGTGGTGCATCAAGAAGTATTCCTTAATAAATTGATACCCATATTCTTTGTACATAATTAAATGCCAAGGCAAAATCATTGTAAATAGGATTACAAGTCCTGGAAGTATGTTTACTGGTTTGAAAATATCTTTTGCTGTTTTTGTGATTAGTCCGTAAATAAGGATTATAACAGCCGGAATAGCTAGAGCTAAAAGCCCTTTTGCCAAGAATCCAAGCCCTATAAACAGGTAGCAATACCACCAAAAATATTTTTTATTTTTTTCCTGACAAAAATGAGTTAGGAACGCACAATACAGTGCGCTTGTCATAAATACTGTTAATACCATATCGATTATGGCAACGTGCGATAGGATTAAGAAAAAGATACTTGAAAGAAGTACCAAGGCACTTATCGTACCGTATTTTATAGAAATAACTTTTTTACCAATATAATAAGTAAAGAAAACTAAGAATGAAGAAAGCAGTGCGATTGGAAATCTAGCTGCAAAGCCGCTTAGTCCACCAAAAAGTTTTATTGATGTGGCAACAAGCCAGAAATAAAGTGGAGGTTTTTCTAAGAAAGGAGCTGCATTAAGCATTAAGCTGTTCCAGTCAAATGAATATGCCAAATCTCTCGACATAACAGCATATCTCGTTTCATCAACATCCATCAACGGATAAAAACTTAGTCCCCAAAATAAGAAGAATAAGCAAGCAATTGTTAGTAGTGATAGGGCGACAACTTGTGGGTGATTGGTTGTAAAAGCTAAAAACTTATCTTTTACTGAGACTCCAGCACCGTCTTCCATCCTTACAGAAAGCTTTTGTAAAAATTTTTTCATAAACACTCCTTTTAATATAGCTAACATTTTTCCATGCTATACTTATTACAGAGGAAGTTTAACATACTGGAAGGGAATTTTCAAGCTTATGAAGTATTTATTAAAATTTAACTTTACGTTTTTGATGCTGGTTCTTTTACTTACACAGTGTGCATTTGCAAAAGAAATCAAGTTTATTCAGATAACGGATTCGCATTTTGCGAGTTCAAGTAAGGAATACACTCAAAGAGAAGTTGAGGCGGCAGGCGGAGTTTTACAAAAAACCATTGCTGATATCAATTCTATTCCTGACGTTGATTTTGTAGTTTTCACAGGTGACAATATTGATCAGGCGAGTGAACCGGATCTGAAATGTTTCATCGCAATTGCCAACAAGCTTAATGTACCTTATTATATGGTAATCGGAAACCACGAAGTATTTAAATCTCAAAAATTTGATAAAAAAGAGTATATGAAAATTGTCCGCAAGTATTCCAACAATTGCAGACCAAAAGGCGCTAATTACGAGTTTGAGAAAAAAGGCTTTGTCTTCTTGGTAGTTGATGGCGCAAAGGAAGTTATCCCTGGACCTGCCGGATATTACAAAAAGGATACTCTAAAATGGTTGGACAAAGAACTGACACATTACAAACATTCAGACGTTATTATATTACAGCATTTCCCAATCGTGGAACCTTGTTATAACCGCACACACACAACTTATAATATAAAAGATTATCAAGCTGTGTTGGACAAACACAAAAACGTAATTGCGATTTTTTCAGGTCACTACCATACGAACGGAGAAAACAAGAAAGACGGCATTTATCACGTAAGCACACCTGCGCTTGTTGAATCTCCACACAATTATAAAGTGGTTGAGATTGAGGTAAAAGGTAAACACGATTCTCAAGTTTATACTCAATTGCGCCACGCAGAGTAGTTTAGTTGAAAATTAACAAAATCGCGTTATAATGTTAAGGTAAACAAAGTTGCACTTGAGTGATTTTATATCCTCACTGTAAACGGTTTTAAAAATTGTTCGGACTGCGAACAATGTACATTGAAAGAAGAATATGGGGACGCTCTGGATTTGACAGAATGTTCGGTGAAAGTAAATTGCGAGTCTCGGCGCTGTTCCGAGTTACCAACGAGCAAAAACAAATAAATGCTACAACAAATGTAGTTGATGCGACAGATAGATTCGCAGCACTTGGTGCTGTAGAAGCTATCGCTGCTTAGTTAATAAGCGGTAGTATCCTCTCTGTTAGTTTAACTTGCTAATTAATAGGGACAACAACGCAAGTTGCAGTACGCGGATGAGAATCAAGCGTATCAAGACTTTTCTCAAAGTGCGTATCACTTAAAAAGACTTTGGCTTAATTAACGGGCATGATTTTACCCGGGTTGAGCTGAGCAACAACAAAATCTACACCCGTAGAGGTTTGCTTTAATCCATTTTGGACGTGGGTTCGACTCCCACCGTCTCCACCATTATTCGTAGCCCGAGGCAAAGCCTCGGATATAAGATTTAACGCATGTGGGAGTCACACGCGATAATCAGAGATTATCGGGTTCTTACCTCTCCCAAAACGATACTCAATCGTTTTGCTCTGCAGTGTCACCGACTCTACCAACTTTTTTGTAAAAAAAGTTGGACAAATATAACTTATCACATTGGCTTTTTGCTAAAGAAAAGCCAATTTATGTGTAAGGTTTATAGTCTTTTTATTTTTTAATTCTTGATAAAACAAAGTATAAGCCGGCTAACGCTTGGGAGCTGATTGCTTTGCCGTTTTTTTGTTGTAATTTCAACCATGATTCCACTTTTTTGAGTGGGATTTTGTGAATATCAATAATTTAAGGAGGTGTTTTTTGTTGCAAGGACTACCTCCACCATAATTAATCGTAACCCGAGCATCGCGAGGATACTATCTTAGTAGAATAATGCCCCAAAGTAATATTAATACTCTATTTGAAGGGGTCAAAAAGTAGAGTTTTCTTGTATGATAAAAATGTCGAGTTATAGCGAATGAAAGAAGATGAAAAACAAATTTTTATTAGCGTGTTTAATATGTAATGTATCTATATTTGCAAGTACCGCCAAAGCTTTTGGAGAAACATATAACGTCACTACATTTTCAGGAAGCGATAATTCAATCGTTTCAAGGCCTACACCGTTTGTAAATGGCGACATTCTAAACCTTCAAAATGACTTGAGTGCAACCTCAAATATAGACTCTTTGGGTGCTTTCCAATTAGATGTCCAAGGCAATCATTTTGCAATCGATGGCGGAACTTTAAACAGCGGTTTTGTTGTAAACCCTGGGGCTGATTATTCTTTTACAAATCTAAAATTGAACAATTTTTCTTCCGCTGGCGGTGGCGCTGCTATATACAATGTAGGAACTTCTTTAATTACCGGTTCGAGTTTTAGTGGAAATTCATCGGGAAGTTATGGCGGAGTAATTGATAATAGAGCTGCGATGACAATTACAGACTCTACTTTTATATCAAATATAACAACTGGGCCAGGATATGGCGGTGGAGCTATTTTTAATTACGGCGGAACAAGTGACATATCGACTTCAATATTTAAAGGCAATATTGCAAACACCGGAAACGGTGGAGGTGCGATTTATAATGACAATAATTGTACTGCTACCATTACAAACTCTATCTTTGGTGGAACCGGATTAGGTGAGGGAAATTTAGCTAGACGAGGCGGCGCAATTAGTAATACCAGTGGGTTGTTTACTCTCGAAAAAAGCACATTTATAAATAATATTGCAGATGATGCCGGCGGAGCGATTATAAACTATGACAGAATGAACATTGATCTGGGCGCTGGGGTAACAACATTTACAAACAACTCGGCAACAAATTATGGCGGCGCAATTTGTAATGTCGATACACTATCCTTGTCCAAGTCCGTGTTTAAGGGGAATTCTACAACTTCAACATCCTATGGGGGTGGGGCTATTTATAGCACTGGCAATGCAACTATTGCTGGCTCAACTTTTGGTGGAGCTTCTCTTGAAGAAGGGAATAAAGCTGCAAACGGCGGTGCAATTTTCAACGGTCAAAACATTACAAGAATTTATAACAGCACTTTCACAAATAACTCAGCAACTGTAAACGGCGGAGCTATTTGCAATTCGGCATCAACTTATATTACCAACTCAACATTCGCAAATAACTCAGCGGGTTCAAACGGTGGTGCCATATATAATGCGGCAAATCTAATTATAATCGCCGATAACGGAGTCACCTCTTTTTCTGGAAACACTGCTGGTGGTGTGAACAATGCGATATACAACACCGGTACAGTTTATTTAAGCGCATTGAATAACGGTTCAATAGTTTTTGATGACAAAATTGTCGGCGGAAATGTTTATATTAATGACCCTGGTTTATTTGCCACTAGCGAGGGCACAATAAAAGCTGATATTTCAAATGCGAATGTACCTATATGGCAAGGAACAATGGTTCAGTCTCATTTTGATAATTCATATATTTATAATTCTAGTTATTATGGTGAAAGCTTCATAAAAGACAGCTTTTTCGTAAATAACTCGCGAATTGACTATAGCTCAACTCCAGCTATGCATTTGATTAGAGATGATTTTTCCGACTCTAGTATTGGTGCTATTAATAATTCAGGGACACTCTCAATAGAAGATTCTCATTTTAACAGAAACTCTGGGGTCGAATACGGCGGAGCGCTTAATAACCACGGAAATGCTGAAATAACTGGTACAACCTTCGCTGACAACAACTCAAATCGTGGTGGTGGGGCGATTATTAATTATGCTACAATCAAAATCACCGATTCAACATTCACAGGCAATTACGAAGTTGGTGACAATTACGGAGGCGGTGCCGTTTTCAACTACGGTGGGACAAATGATATTCTTCGCTCAACCTTTAAGGGCAATAAAGTAGAAACGGGCAATGCAGGTGCACTTTTCAATGCTAATGGCTGTATTACAACGATAAAAGATTCTACTTTTGGCGGAACAAAAGCAGGAGATAGTAATTTCGCTGTTAATGGTGGTGCTATTTATAATAATTCTGGAAGTATCACAATTGAAAACAGTTCATTCACAAATAACAAAGCGACTAGCACTGGTGGGGCTATTTTTAACGAGGCCGTTATGACTATCAGCGGTAATTCCACATTCTCAGGAAATATTTCAGATGTAATGGGCGGGGCTATTACTAACTCAAATATATTGACGCTAGTAGATGTTACCATTAAAGATAACCGAGCGGGTGCTTACGGCGGAGCAATGTATAACAATTATAGTGCAGATATAACAAATACCAATTTTATCGGAAATTCTGCAGTTGAAGGCGGCGGAGCAATTATCAATTATGGGGGTCTTGACATAAAAGACTCGACTTTTATCGGCAACATCCAAACGGGCACTCACTATGGTGGTGGAGCTATTTTTAACTATGGTGGTACAAATAGCCTCACAAACACGACTTTCAAGGGTAACTCTGCGGATTTAAACAACGGCGGAGCTATTTTTAATGATAGCGGTTGTCAGACGACGATTAAAGATTCCACATTTGGGGGAACTATCACAGGCGAAGGCAATTCTGCGATAAACGGTGGTGCTATTTATAACGCTTCAGGTTTGGTTTCAGTAGAAAACACTAAATTTATAAACAACAAAGCAAGCACAGACGGCGGTGCGATTTTTAATTCGGCAAACACAAATTTATTAGCATCAACTTTCAGTGGAAACTCAGCAACATCTAATGGCGGAGCAATTTTTAACAGTTCAGGGGCAATGTCCGTTCAAAACGACACGTTTTCTAATAACTTGTCAACTATTAATGGCGGCGCAATCTATAATTATGCCGACTTAAATATATTAAATACATTATTCTCCTCTAACTCCGCGAAAGCAGATGGTGGAGCTATTTATAACAACACCGGCACAGTCATTGCGACAGTTGAAAAAACTACATTTGATGGCAATTCTGCAATAAACGGCGGAGCTGTATTCAATAATTCAGGCACACTGGTTGTTAAAAACAGTTCATTTACCAATAACAGCGCAACACTTCAGGGCGGCGCTATAAATAATGCAGCGACTCTCAACATAGTTGCAGATACTGGCAACACAACTTTTACTGGAAACAAGGCTGGCGGAATATCGAATGCGATTTATAACAGTTCTGAAGTGAATTTGAATGCAGGTAACGGTGGAGTAATCACTTTTAATGATAAAAACACTGGTGGAACTTTTAACGTAAACCGCTCTGATTTAGGTTATGCATATAATGGCAATGTTATAATGAATGAAAGTCTTACCAATGCAAATTTGATTCTAAACAGTGGGGCTTTGATTCTCGGTGAGTGGAAAAACAACAAACTTACAGATGCGACAGGTTTGACCCCATCAAATAGCTATTTTGACAACGTAAATCTTGCTCTAAATGGCGGCGTTTTGAATATGGCAAACGGAAACACTCAAGATGTTCTTAACCTGAACAGTTTCACTTCAAGCGCAAACGGTTCGTTGCTTATTGATATTGATTTTACAAACAACAAAAACGATACTCTATCCGCAAATTCAGCTTCGGGAAGTTTGTCTATTGGTGGGGCTCATATGTATTCTGATGGTGCAAATTCCCAGTTGACTCTTTTCACTGGAACTCAGGCTCCTGTTCTTAATGCATTCAACACCTATACAAGCGGTTATAAGTATGCATTCACGCCGAGTGCAACTTTTGGGGCTTACGACATAGTACAAACCAGCGCTGAAGGTTTATTGGAAGCTATTTTAGACCCAGCAGCATGTCGTTCTTTTTCAGTAACAGACAATTCTGCACTTTTATCTAGTGATTTGACAGCGATGGCTACTGGAGGTTCAACGCTCTATATTTTTGGAAACAACAAAAACATAAACGGGAATGACCATGCTGGTTTTACGGTTGGGGCTGGACAAACTGCGAATATAATTAATGTAGGTTCGCTCAATTCTGATGGAAGTGTGAAAACTTCTTTTAACGGATTTCTTAACCATAGTGCCGGATTAATTTATAATTGCGGGAACCTTAATATAGAGAACAGCATATTCTTTAATAATAAATCTGATGATCAAGGTGCGGTTATTTATAATACAAATATCGCCAATATAACAGGGTCGACCTTTGCGGACAATGTTACATCTTCTGTAGGTGGTGCTATTACAAACAGACCTAGTGCAATTTCAAATATATCAAACAGTACATTTAGTGGTAATTACTCTATGGACCCAACTTATGGTGGTGGTGCAATTTGGGGTTATTGTGCGAATATAAACATTGCTGATTCAAAGTTTAATGCCAATGTTTCTGATGGTTCCGGTGGGGCGATTGCTAGTTACGCGAGCAGTTTAATTGTTACAGGTAGTGAATTTAAAGATAATATTGCCGCAAATGACGGTGGGGCGATTTGGAATAACTCAACAGCCACAATCACTAACGGAGCGTTCATCGGTAACATTGCTTCTGGGAATGGCGGCGCTATCTACAATTTAAACATTTTGAACTTAAATGCCGATAACGGCACAATGACCTTTACAGGTAACAAAGCTGGTGGAGTTTCTAACGCGGTTTATAATGCGAATCAATTGAATTTAAATACTGGAGTTGGCAGTTCAATTATTTTTAATGACAGAATAATTTCTTCAAATATATCAAATCAAATAAATATAAATTCAGGAGCGACTCTAAACTCTGGTACGGTTGTATTTAACGATAACGTAAGTGATTCTACAGTAAACCTCAATGGGGGAACGCTTGTTCTTGGACAGACAGGCAGCTCTTTTACAAACACTTATTTTACCAATGTTGATTTAAACCTCAACAAAGGAAGTTTAAATATGTCTAACGGCTTGGCGACAGATGTATTAGATTTGAATAATTTTACGTCGACTGCAAATTCTAAAATCTACTTTGATGCGAACTTGTCAAACAGCCAAAACGATACAATAAATATCTTGGGGACAGCTTCGGGAGCGCTCAATATAGGCGGAATTAATATCGTCGCAGACGGAACCGATTCAACTCTGACTCTCTTCAACGGCACGACTGCTCCTAGTTTGTCTTCTTTCAGTACCTTTACAAACAACTACCAATACATTTTTACCCCGGATGCAGCAGGTGGATTTAGCGTAATAAGGTCAGCTACAGCTACATTTAACGATATTATTTCAAGTGTTACTTCTCCTCGGACTTTCTCAGCGACAGATAACTTAACCATAGCAACTGCGAATTTGGGAACAATGGGCGGAGTTAATTCAACGCTCAATATCTTCGGGAATACTCACAGTATCAATGGAGCTGGATATGCAGGGATAAATGTTTTGGATGGTCAAACGCTTAATATCTCAGGTGTTGGTTCATTAAACGCGAATGGTTCTGTCAATAATTCGTGGCATAATTCAGTAAGTACAGCTGGTGGTGTCGTCAACAACAGCGGAACACTTGCTTTCAACAACAATGTATTTTCTAACAATAGAGCGAATACAAATGGTGGGGTGTTGAACAACACTTCAATCGCCAGCATAACCGACAGCACGCTTACTTCAAACAACGCTCAAAATGGCGGTGCGATTTATAATACAGGAAGAACTAACATAACAAATTCCACTTTCTCAAATAATACGGCAACCTCAAACGGTGGTGCTATATATAACAATGGAACACTAAACGTTGTTAATTCATCATTCACAGGTAATACAGCAGCAGGAAATTCAAATTCAATTTACCTTGCAGGCGGAACCTTGAATTTAAATTCTGGTAACGGCGGTTCTGTTTCATTCAATGACGGGATTAAGTCAGCATCATTAGCAAACGAAATTAATATAAACAAAATAGGCAACGGAGCTTCTGGCCAGCCTGAAAGCGGCGCACCTATCAATGGCAATGTTATGTTTAATAACAGCGTAAACAACGCGACTCTAAATGTTTATAACGGCACAATGAGTTTGAATTCAGGCAGTTCATTGACTCAGGACAAATTAAATATTGTTGGAGGGACTGTTAATGTTGTAAACAATTCTCTCAACACTTCAAACGATATAAATTTAGCTCAAGGAACATTGAATCTAAACGCTGGCAACGGTAGTTTTGTGTCATTAAACGACAAAATTGTTTCAAGCTTACTAACAAATGCAGTTAATATAAACAAAACAGGCGATGGCACTTCAGGTCAGCCGGCAATCGGTTCACCTACGAGTGGAAGCGTGTTCTTTAATAAATCAATAAGCAATGCGACTTTGAATGTTTATAACGGTACAACACAATTTGCAGGCAGTAATTCTTTAATTAATGACAAATTGAATATCTATGGTGGAGCCGTCAATTTTTCTAACCAAAATGTAAATACATCAAATGATATCAACTTGGTAAGCGGCACGCTGAATTTGAATGTCGCAAACGGTAATTCAATTGGGGTTGCGGATAAAATAACTTCAAGTGCTTTATCAAACATAATAAACATAAATAAAACTGGAGATGGA